>Ga0208458_1000254_pt1 | contig 63731 bp, 54 predicted proteins | sample AD_UKC085_MetaG_FD_184432 | JGI IMG/M metagenome (GOLD analysis project Ga0208458, IMG submission 184432) | Active sludge microbial communities of municipal wastewater-treating anaerobic digesters from USA - AD_UKC085_MetaG (SPAdes) (version 2) | ecosystem: Engineered > Bioreactor > Anaerobic >... | reverse complement strand
CGCCCAAGGCCGTCCAGGTCTCACCGTCGGTGGAGTACTCGACCGTGGTGTCCTTGAACCCGAACCCGAGCATCAGCTCGAACATCACGTTGTAGTTCCAGACGCGCATCTCGTGAATCTTGTAGACGCTGTCGAACTCGCACTGCAGCCACACCGGCTCACCGCTGCCGGCCGCCAGCCACATATCCGTCGCTTGGATCGAGTGCTTGCCGTCGGCGTCGAGCCCGGAACCGTTGACCGTGTTCTCCGGCCCGGTCTCGGCTTCCACGTTCGGGGCGTTGCTGGTGGCGATGATGTTCGCCACAGGATAGGTGAACGGCTCGGTGGTGAAGCTCCACACCTCGCCCTTGAAGACCGTGTTGTCCGGCGCCGCGTTGACCTCGTCAATGCGCCAGTAATAGGTCGTCTCAAACTCCAGACGCACCGGCGGCGTGTACGTCGTGCCCGCCTGACCCTGGCTGACCAGCACCCCCAGCGCATTGCCCCGGCTCGCCGCATCCACATCCGCAAACGAGGTCCCAAGATACACATCGTGCGTCGCCGCCGATTCACCCGCGTCCCAGCCCAGGCTCACCTCGCGAGGAACGTCCGTGGCGCCGTCCGCCGGAGATGGAGCGACAGCGATGTTGGGGTTGATGCCGTCCGGTCCCATGCGATGATACTTCTCGATCTCGTCGGGAGTCAGCGCACCCTTCCAGAGCCGGACTTCGTTCCAACTGGCGTTGGCGGTGCTATCCTCCCACTGCGAACGTCCCAGCCAGTTGTTGGTGTCGTTCAGCTCGGACAACTTGTTGGTCGACTGGAAGGACCCCTTGGCCTCTCCGAGGGTGTCGCTGTCGGCCGGCCCGGTATACCACGTGACCAACCCGTTGTCGAACACGCAGACGATGTGGAATTCCACTCCCAGCGTGTAGGGGGCATTCGTGTTGTCCAGGGTGTCACTGTCACTGGGACCGACCCACTCGACGCGATCGGCATCCAGCGTCGTGGCACTGGTCCAGCTCATGAACACGTTCTCCGTCGTGCTCGTGCCGAAATCGAAGATGCGCGACCAGTTCTGCACCGAGATCTGCGTGGCCCAAGCTTCGAACGTGACGGCGTCACCCAGACTGCTGACGATCCCATCGGCCAGGTCGATGTAGTCTGACGTGCCCTTGCCGCCGCCGGTCAGGGTGATCTCCGTATCGGACAGGATGGCGTTGCTTGCCCCCATATCCACGATCACGGCATCCTGGCCACCCGCCGAATCCGTGAGGTCGCCGTTGAAGCTCCAGCGATGCGCCAGTTCGGCGGCCTGCCCATCGACCCCCAGCGCCAGCACAAGCGAAACGGCAATCAAGTACAGCAGTTTTCTACACATGCCTGTCCTCCTTCAAAAGACACCGACTCGGTTGTTGCCCCAGTCTCAAACGGAAACACCTATCGCTCTGTCTATCGGCGTGAATCACCAGGTCCCCGAGCAGGATAGCTGCAACAGCCCGCTCGGCAGGTTGATTGGTCGGGGAAGAGACACTTCCGACCGATCTCGGATTCGGCAAAATCGACCCTTCCAGCGTTCACCCTGTGTGTCCTCCCTGCTTTGATTTCAGCACCCGATATCCGCGTCAGGTTGCCCACCTCAAACACAGCCGCCACGGCAGGATGCGTCCTCATCAAACGCGGGATCGCCAGCGGCCTGCTGAATCCGTTGCTCCCTTGTCATGCGGCCCAAATATGCCATGCGCACCAAGCCGCAGCCTAACACTCCATTATGTCGTTTTCAGACCTAATCCGACAACGCCTTATTGCGTTTTCTTCTAACCACTTCGCGAACAGAGGCGATTATGGGACACTGTGGAGCCGACGCGTCCGCCGACCGGACAGAACCGCCCGCCCCACACGCCAGAGCCCTGGCCGAGTTGTTCGTGGAAAGCAACCGTGGGACCCACACCGAATCCGTGTGGGTCCCACGGGCGTTGACTTCTTCAGACCGCTCCCCGCCTCGAAGCGGTTCGCCGTATGCACAGCCCCAAAGGGACCGGATTACTCGCCGGCGAGATACCGTATCTCGAACGGAGACAGGACGCGATCGTAGATGCGGATCTCGTCGAGCGCGCCGTTGAACGGATTGCCGCCATTGGCCACCGAAGCGCCGAAGACTGTGGCGGAACCCGGATCGGTGCCGAACGTGAATGCGGCCTCGGCGCCCAGATCGCCGGCCATGTAGACCTTTCCGACAGCGCCGTCGAACGTGATCGCCACATGGTACCATTCACCGATCGGCAACGCCGCCGTAGCGATGTCGGCAATGCCTTCTCGCTGCAGGCGAACGATGCCCGTGTCAATGTTGGCCTCGATCTGCCACATCATGTCGGCGGCCGACCAGGAGTCTCTCTTGCCGATCAGGCCCTGGTATTGGCCGCTCAGACCACTCCAATTGGCCCAGAGCGAGACGGAGAGCAGCCCGGTAGATTCAGAAGGATTGAGCGTGCCGAGGCTGACGTACTGGGCACCGGTCCCATCGAAGCTCAAACCCGAGCCGACTTGCCCGGGCACGTAGACGGGGTCCCCGACCGCCGTGCCATGGTGTCCGTTGCCGGAACTGTCTTCCACATTGTCGTCCAGTGCATAGTACGCGACGAGACCGCTGTTGCCCGGATCGACATTGCCCGGATGCCCAACGCCGATTTCGTCGATAAAGACTCGGCCGGAGCCGCCGGCAGCTGGATTGCTCCGGCTGCCCACGCCGATGTACATCGTCTCCACGTTGCTCAGAGTCACACCGCTGAGCGCGCTGAACGGAATCTCCCACCTCTGCCACGTGGTGAGCACCGTGGCCTCGGGATCAGGATGCGTCGCCACGGCGGTCCGACCGGCTCCGTCTTCCACCACGATGTACAGCGACGCAGGGTCGTTGCCGGGGGCCTCGGCGGTGGTTGCGGCGTTGCCTCGGAAGTGCACCACGAGACTGTCCGCGCCATTGACGGTCCAATCGGCGCCACCGAAGTCCCGCTGTGTTTCGGAATAGAAGGGACTGTCGCTGTTGTTGTACTCCAGTGGCATCGCCTGAAAACCGGCGAAGACAATCCTTCTCTCGGCGAACGGCGTCTCGAGATACCCAACGGTCGAACCCGTTTCGTTCTCCCAGCCGTCGATCCAGGTCTGGAAGATCGCGGTGCCGGCGTCGATGTCGTCGTTGTAGGCCTCGAAGTCCTCGATGGTAACGTATTCCTTCGTGGAGAAACTCCAGATCGGCCCAGACCAAACCGTCGGACCGGCGGCCTCGTTCACCTCATCGACTTTCCAATAGTAGATCTTCCCAAGGTCCAGTCCGCCAACGGCATACCGGCTCTCGTCCACGGTCCCTGCCAGGGCTGTCCCGTCGGCCACGGCGGCTCTGTCGCTGCTGAAGTAGACCTCGTGGGAGGCCGCCTCGCGACCGCCACGCCAATCGAGCACGACGTCCAGGTCCATCCCGCTCTGGCTGTCGGCGGGCGACGGCTCGCGTGCCACCACCGGCTTGTAGTAGAATCGGACCTCGCTGAGGCCAAACTGAGGCATCATGCCGCTCCAGTTGCTGCTGGCCGTCAGGCGGACGTACTTGGCCGCCACACCATCCAGATCGACGATCGTGTTGGCCGCATAGGTCGCGTTCGCGGTGGCGCGGGCGAACTCATAGTCACCCAGCGCCGTCCACTCAACGCTATCGACCGAGTACTCGATGGCGACCTGCTTGAGCCCGAAGCCCAGAACCAGTTCGAACTGCACGTTGTAGTTCCAGACCCACATCTCATGGAGCTTGTAGACCTGGGGGAACTCATACTGGATCCAGACCGGCTGCCCGCTGTCGCTGGCATCGGTCAGCCACATATCGGTCGCTTCGACGGAGTGCTGATCGGAAGCATTCACGCCGGAGCCGTTGATCGTGTTCTGCGGCCCCGCCGTCGCCTCCGCGCTGGAGGCGGTGGCAATGATATTCTCGACCGGATAAACATACGGCTCTACCGTGAACGTCCAGACAGCCCCTTTGACGACCGTGGAGTCAGGAGCGCTGTTGACCTCATCGATGCGCCAATAATAGGTCTGCTCGTAATCGAGCAGGCCGGCGGGATCGAACGAAGTGTCGCTCTGGCCCTGGCTGACCAGCACGCCCATCGGATTGGCCCGCGTGGCCGCGTCAACGTCCTCCAGAACCGTCCCGAAGTACACGTCGTGCGCAGCGGCCGTCTCGGCCGCCGTCCAGCCCAGCACTGCATCGCGGGGAACGTCAGTGGCGTTGTCCTCCGGATTCGGGTCGCCGGCAACCCCCGTGACCACCTCCCCGATCACTACGTTGTCGATGTGAAGGCTTCCCTTTGTGCCGGCGGCGGAGTCACTGGAGATCAGCACGCTTTCAATCGCCACGAAGTTGGCATTGGTGAACGTGCCGACCACCGTGCCGTTCAGGGTAACGGTGATCTCCGTGCCGTTCTGCTCCAGCATCACGTGGTTGTACTCCCCCGCCACCGTGGCCGCGCCGCTGATCTCGACCCAGCCCGGCCATTCGCCACTGATCGAATTGGCATGGTTGAGCGGGCCGCCGACCCAGCAGTAGACCTCGAAGTAGGCGCTGCTGTCGGCGCTGGCAATGTTAACGTGCATGTTGAAACTGTCATTCCCGAGGAAATCGAACGAGACTTTGTTCTCCCCCACGACGGGCCGGGAGATGCCGCACCGCACCCAGTCGGTGGCCTGCGTCCCGGCGATGAGGACCTCGTTGTCCACAATCTCGACTGTGATGGTCCCATCGGTTTGCGTCGACCAGCCATTGCCAACGTTGCCGTTGGGCCGGTTGAAATCATCCTTGAAACCCGCTCCCCACGCGCTGCCCAGCAGGAGCGTGCAGACCAGCACACTGACACTTATCATCTTCCTCATCGTGTTTCTCCTTCCCAAAATTGGAACGTGATGTCAGCGACCACGCGAGAGTCAGGAATCCGGTGAAAAGCGATTGGCTCGGTGGAGAGACTTACCGCTGACAGAGTTGGTCCACGACATCCTCCATATCACACTCTCCGGTCCCTTCCTGACAAGAATCGGCTTGCCCGTTCATGCAAGAGGTTGTTGCATCACCAGACCAGATGATTATACCGTTCCGGGCCGCAGACGGTCAACTACAGATTCATCGGTCCTGAGCCGCAGGCCCTTGAGGGGCAGTTCTGAGATCTTCCTGGGCCCAAACCGACAGACCGGCGCCAGCCAGCAGGAGAGCACCGAAAGCCAGTTGGGAAAGCGTCAATCGCTCGCCAAAAACCACGCTCGAGATACTGAAAACCACGAACGGCTGGGCCAGGATCACCAGGGACGGCAGGGTTGCGCCGATGCGTTTGATGGCGGTATAGAAGCAGACGTGCCCCAGCGCGATGGCGGTGATGCCTGAGACAATCACCGCCGTCCAGCCGGAGAATCTCAGGGAGGCGGTCCGCGCAGGGTGCCCGAAGAGAATCGCACCGATCCAGAGCCCCAGGGTCGTGTAGAGGCTGATCACGGCGAAACCGCATCGAGAATCCACGTCTCGGAGTCTGACCTTCACCGCCACCGCATAGGCCGCCCACATGACCGCGCAAACCAGCGCGATCAGCACGCCCCAGAGCGTCCGGGCGGCGGTGAAGTCCGGCTTGAAGTAGAGCACCCCGCAGACCCCCGCCGCCGACAACGTCAATCCGAGCCAGAAGCACCGGCTCCTGGCCAGAGGCCGTTCGTCCGCGAAGAACACCAGCGAGAACAAGGCCACCCAGAGCACAGAGGTCTTGCTCAGCAACGCCGCGAAGCCCGGGTTGATGTAGTAGAACATTGCCGCCCACAAGCTCTGCATGGCAACGTTGGTCGCCACCGGCAGGAGGGCCAGGCGCCACGTCCGATGATCGAACCTCCCGACGCACATGAAGTGAAGCAGCACCGGCAGCCAGAACAGGCAGGCCACGGTATAGCGAAGCGCATTCTGCGTCCAGGAATCGACGTAGCCGGTCAGTTGCTTGATGAAGATCGGCCCGATGGACCAGCAGCACAGGGCCCCGAGGGACGCCGCCGTGGCGACCATGTCGATCCGATGGCCTTTGGGAGTGGATTCGTTCAACAGGACCCCTCCGATCCGAAGAAGAGACCTCGCCGCAGCGAGCAGATGGGTTCAGGCGAGCATGTCGAGGACAATTCGCGCCACCTCTTGGCCGGCCTTCTTCCGGGTCAACGGCTCAACCATATCGATCAGATCGTTGCTGAGACGACTCAGGATATCCGGAGTCCTCAGAAGAGCGGCTACTTTCTCGACGATCGGATTGATCGACGTGAAGTACGGCATGAATTCGGGCACCAGGGCGCGGTCGGCCAGCAGATTGACCAGCGTGAAAAACTTCGACCGCACCAGCCACCTTCCGATCAGGTGCCAGAGAATGCGATTGGTCTGATACATGACCACCATGGGGCAACCCGCGGAGGCCACCTCGAGCGTTGCGCTGCCGCTGGCGACCAGGCAGAGATCGACCACGTCGGCCGTATCGGTCACCGAGTCGACTGAGTACTCGCACTGAAAGCCGGGGATCTCCATCCGGCCCAGAAGGGCTCGACGCTCCTCGCTGGTCGCGACCGCCACATACCGCGTTCCAGGGAATTCCCGCCGCAACAACAGGGCAATCTCCTGCATCGGCCGCCAGAGCGATTCGATCTCCGCCAGCCGGGAGCCGGGCATCAGCGCGATCCGCGCCCGGCGGGGATCGAACGCCGAATAGTCCTTGCGGAAACTGGTCAGGTCGGCGGGCAGCTTGTCGAGCAGCGGATTGCCGACAAACGTCGTATCGACCCCCCGCTGCCGGAACCACGGTTCCTCGAAGGGCAGCAGACAACAGAGCTTGTCGCAGCAGCGGCGCAGCTTGCGGATCCGCCACGCCCCCCAGGCCCAGAGTTGGGGAGCGACGTAGAACAGCGTCCGGATGCCGGCGTGCTTGGCCGCCTTGGCGACATGGAAATTGAACGACGGAGAATCGCAGACGATCACGAGATCGACCGGATGCTCTCGCAGGTAACGTCCGATTCGCTTGAGGAGCCTGTAGTAATACCCGGCGTGGGCCACCGCCTTGTAGGTCATCACCGCCCCGCCTACGGTGTTCTCGATCAGCGCGCAGCCGGCCTCGGCCATCTTCGGCCCGCCGATGCCCACGAACTCGATGTCGCGTCCGCCGGCCGCCAGGGCGCGAATCAGCCCGGCACAGTGCACGTCGGCACTGGGGTCGTTGGCGCTGATGAACAGCCGATATGTTCTCTTCGCATCTGCCATAATCGCAAGTCGTTACGTCTTACCACCGCCACCTCCAAACATCAATCCCGAATTCCACCGCCAAGCAGGCGGACTGCGCGTAGCGCTCCTGCCCGATGGCACTGGCATCTTCCATTTGACCGGGCGGAACGGAGAGAATTCGGAATTGGGCTTGAACATTGTGATACTATATGAGTATATTGCCACATAGTTATAAAGCCGGGCCGTCTCGTGGCAACCCGTGAGAAGAGCCGGAGCCATACGATCATGAGCGCCAACAAGAACCTGTTGTACGAGAAGCAGGCCGAGATCGCCAAGGCCATCGCCCATCCGCTGCGTATCGCGGTGATCGATTTCCTGCGAGATGGGGAGAAGTGCGTCTGCGACATCGCCGAGCATGTCGAGTCCGAGCGGTCGAACGTGTCGCGGCACTTGGCGGTGATGGTCAACGCGGGCGTATTGAGCTGCCGCAAAGAGGGCCTGAAGGTCTTCTACTGCCTGAGAACCCCGTGCGTCGTCGACTTTCTCGGCTGCACGACCCGCGTCCTGAAATGCCATGCCAAGGAGCACGAGAAGCTCCTGGCCTCACTGTAGTCTGGGGGAACCGATCCGATGGATTGGAAAAGCGAGTGGAAGAAACTCGTTCTGATTGCCGGCGTCTTCGCCGCCTGCTTCTGCCTGCCGGTCGGGCTTGGCCGCTTCGACGGCGCTGTCATGGAGTCGCTGCACCTGGTCAGGTGGTACGCCCGCGAGCACGTGTTGTTGTGTCTGGTGCCGGCCTTCTTCATCGCCGGCGCAATCTCCGTCTTCGTCAGCCAAGCGTCGGTGATGAAGTACCTCGGCGCCAGAGCCAACAAGGTCCTCGCTTACGGCGTCGCCTCGGTTTCCGGGTCGATCCTGGCGGTCTGTTCGTGCACCGTGCTGCCGCTGTTCGCCGGCATCTACCGGATGGGGGCGGGCCTCGGACCGGCCACCACATTCCTCTACTCCGGCCCGGCGATCAACATCCTGGCCATCATCCTGACCGCCCGCGTCCTTGGACTGGAACTGGGCATCGCCCGCGCCGTCGGCGCAATCCTGTTCAGCGTCGTCATCGGCCTGCTCATGCACCTGATCTACCGCCAGGAGGAGACCGCCAAGGCCGATGCGCAGATGGCCATGCCGGCGCCGCAGGTCAATCGTCCGCTCTGGAAGAACGCGTTGTACTTCGCCTCGATGGTGGGTATCCTGGTCTTCGCCAACTGGGCTCGCAGCGGCGACGTCCGCGCGGTGTTTCTCTGCTGTCCGGGGGGCTTGACCACCTTCAAGGTCGAAGGGACCGTCGTTGACAGGACAGACGAGACGGTGACCATCGTCGATACCGCCGGCAAGAGGCAGGAGCTGCCGACCGAACTGCTCCAAAACGTCCAGGAAGTCCCCAAGAACAGCCTGTATGAGCTGATCTACCGCTTTCGTTGGGTGCTGGTCGGTGGCCTGCTTGCTGCGTTCTTGCTCATGGTCGGCGCGTGGTTCAGCCGAAGCGAGATTGGCGAGTGGGTCGAGGCTACCTGGGGTTTCGCCAAGCAGATTCTGCCCCTCCTGCTGGTAGGCGTCCTGATCGCAGGCTTTCTGCTGGGCCGTCCCGGGCATGAGGGGCTCATCCGCAGCAAGTACGTTGAAATGCTCGTGGGGGATAGTCCCCGCCAGATGTTGGAGGTCACCGGCTGGGGCGACGAATTCGAGAGCTTTGCCCGCGTGATCTGGCCTGTGTGGACGAACTTCTTTGCCAGCGTCTTCGGAGCCTTCATGTACTTTGCGACGTTGACCGAGGTGCCGATTCTCCAGGGGCTGATGGGTTCGGGCATGGGCAAGGGTCCGGCATTGGCGCTGCTGCTGGCCGGCCCCGCCCTTTCGCTGCCCAGTATGCTCGTGATACGCTCCGTCATGGGCACGCAGAAGACCATCGTGTTCGTGTCGCTCGTGATCGTCATGGCCACCATCTCCGGCATCCTTTTCGGAGCCATCTTCTGAGGATGTGGATATGAAGAAGATACAGATTCTGGGGACGGGATGTCCCAAGTGTACGAAGCTGGCCGAGAACGCCGAGGCCGCCGCGAAGGAACTGGGGCTGGATTACAGCATCGAGAAGGTCACGAGACTCGACGAGATCATGGCGTTCGGCGTGATGGTCACGCCGGCCCTGGCCGTCGACGGCAAGGTGAAGGTCGTCGGCAAAGTGCCCTCGCCCGCCCAGATTCAGCGGATGCTGGAATAGCGACGTGACTGGACAACGGCAGGCATATTACAGGGGAGGCTCGAAATGAGCAATGCACACGAGTGCGCCGGCGGAGACACGTTGATCTTCGCCTGTTCCGGAGCGGCGGATGTGGGCGCCGTCAGCGACCGGGCCGCGCGGCAGATGACGCGAGACGGAATCGGCAGGATGTTCTGCCTGGCGGGCGTGGGCGGCCGGGTCGAAGGGATCGTGCAGAAGACCAGAGCCGCTTCGAGAATCGTCGCCATCGACGGCTGTTCGCTCGACTGCGAGAGGAAATGCCTCGAACAAGTCGGCATCAGCCGCTTCAAACACCTGCGCGTCACCGACCTGGGCATGGAGAAGGGCCAGACCCCGGTCAGCGATGAGAACATTGCCGCCACGGCCAAGGCAGCCGCTGCCCTGCTGGCATAGATAAAGAGGAACGAGCATGGACTCGATGTGGAAACCCTTGATCGCAGCGGTCGCAATCGGCGCCGTGGTGGCGGCCGTCTCGCTGCAACGACGCGTGCAGGTCGCGCCTTCGCCCAAAGATGCAGCAAAGGTCGCCACAGACGGCTCAACGTCCCGCACGCCGCTGCCCTGCCTGGTGGAGTTCTCGGCGGGCGACTGCGGCCCCTGCAAGACGATGGAGCCCATCCTCGACAAATTGGCCCTGGACTATCAGGGCCGGTTCCGGGTCGAGACCATCGACATCTGGAAACGGCCGAGCACAGGGGAAGAGCACAGCATCCGCATGTACCCCACACAGATCTTCTACGACGCGATGGGCAACGAGCTGTTTCGTCACGAGGGGTTCTTCTCCAGAGAGGACATCCTCGCCAAGTGGAAGGACCTCGGCCAGGATTTCGAATCTCCGTAGACGATGCAGAAACTGTAGCGATATCGCAGCGGTGTGCAACGCGCAAATATGGACTGAATTGAGCTGGTGCCGGAAAGGCAGGTACGAATCTGATGAGTAGCTTGACGAAAGGAGTCATCGTAGCCGTTCTGGTCGTCGCGGTGGTCGCCGTGTTCGTGGCCAAGCGAAACCGCTCCCACACACCGCCGGCAGCGCCGACGGATGCGGATACCGTTCAACGCCAGGTCTCCGCCCGCAGTCCCGAGCAGTTGACAGGGAAAGGTCGGCCGACGTTGATCGATCTCGGGGCCGGCACCTGCATTCCGTGCAAGGAGATGGCTCCAATCCTGGAGGACCTCAGGGCCGGGTATGCCGGCCGCATGGACGTTCATTTCCTCGACGTCCACAAAGACCCGGACTTGATCTCCATGTACAAGATCAGGGTCATTCCCACGCAGGTCTTCTACGACGCGGCCGGAAAGGAACTCTTTCGTCACGAAGGCTTCTTCTCCGAAGAGGACATCCTGGCTAGATGGCAGGACCTCGGAGTGGATCTGGTGTCGCAACCATGATACGCGAGTTGTTCACATGCCTGACTCGTGCGGTAGAAGCGACGCCGGCGATTGCCATATTGGCTTCGCTCGTCTGGGGGATCCTGAGCATCCTGCTGAGCCCCTGTCACCTGGCGAGCATCCCGCTGATCGTGGGTTTTATCGATCAGCAGGGTCGCATGTCCACGAAGCGGGCCTTCGCCATCTCGACCCTGTTCGCGGTCGGCATTCTGGTGACGATCGGCGTCATCGGGGCGATCACAGCGGCGGCCGGACGGATGATGGGCGACGTCGGCCGCTATGGCAACTACCTTGTCGCCCTGATCTTCTTCCTCGTAGGCTTGTACCTGCTGGACGTGATCCCCATGCCCTGGTCGGGGCCGGGCCAGGTCGGGATGAAACGAAAAGGGCTTCTGGCCGCCTTGATCCTGGGCCTGGTCTTCGGCATCGCCCTGGGTCCGTGTACCTTCGCCTACATGGCGCCGATGCTCGGCGTGACATTTCGCGTGGCCTCCGCAAGCCTGCTGTATGGAATCATCCTGCTGATTGCCTACGGCATAGGCCACTGCTCGGTCATCGTCGTGGCCGGCACGAGCACCGGATGGGTCCAGCGGTACCTCAACTGGAACGAGAAATCCAAAGGCGCGATCATCGTCAAACGAATCTGCGGCGTCCTGGTGATCCTGGGCGGGCTCTACCTGATCTACACCGCACCCTGACGGAGGGAATTTCAACCCATTCGCGCGACCATCGACAATGGAGGAGAGAATATGGATCGAAGGGAGTTTCTGGCATCCACGCTGGCAGCCGGCGCAACAGCATCGGTGGCTTCGACGGCGGCGGCTCAGGCAAACAAGACGATCCGAATCGTCGGCGTCTCATGCAGTCCGCGCAAGGGCAAGACGACCGCGACGGCGATCCAGGTCGCCCTCGACGCCGCCAGGACCGTGGACCCTCGGATACGAGTGGAGCTGATCGACCTCGGCGGGCTTCAGATCGCCGGCTCGCTGGGCGGCGCAACCTCGGCGGAGGCCAGCCAGAGGATGACTTCGATCTCGAAGTGCTGCCCGTGCTCAAAACGCCCCGTCTGCCGGACGGTATGATCATCGGCTCGCCCAGCTACTTCCGCAGCATGAGTGCCCTGTGCAAGGTCTTCCTCGAACGGCTCCAGGTCTTCCGCGAGCCCAAGCTCCTGCTGGCCGACATGGCGCTCGGCGCGCTCGCTACCGGCGCCTACCGCAACGGGGGCCAGGAACTGGTCATCCAGGAGATCCACACCGCCATGCTGGTCCACGAGGTGATGGTCGTCGGCGGCAAACTGCGCGCCCACCAGGGCGCGACCCTTTGGAACAACTGGAAAGACGACATCATAAAGGACGAGTTCGGCATCGAGACCGCCAAACAGCTTGGCATCCGCGTCGCCGAGGCGGCCCTGCGGCTGAAGACATAACGGAGGCTATCGCACCGCCAAGCCGTGCGGATTCCCCTTGACACCTGACGGTTGGCTTTGAAAATGGTGGCCATCGGGGATGGAGTCCCCCGCAAACCGCCCGTTGGGCTGATGACTCCTACCGAACCAAGCCCGGTGGGAGTGACGTCAGCAGATGTCGAACGATTCCTTCCCGGCAGCAGAGAAGGCAGAAGATACGAAGGAGTCGTTGCATGGGGTACAAGCTGATGGGTCTGGCCGTCGCGGGCGCCTGCGGGACCCTGGCTCGATACGGACTTGCCGGTCTCGTCCAGCGGGGACAACACATCGGCTCCCCCTGGGGCACGCTGACCGTGAATGTGTTGGGTTGCTTTCTTTTCGGCCTGATATGGACACTGACGCAGCAGCGGTTTTTGGTCAGTCCGGAGACGCGAGCGATCCTTCTGGTCGGTTTCCTCGGTTCGTTCACCACGTTCAGCGCGTTCCTGTTCGAAACGGACCAGATGCTCGAGCAGGGCGAGTGGCTCATGGCCGGATTGAATCTGGCCGGTGAGCTGGGACTTGGCCTGGCGGCGTATCTGTTGGGAGCCTTCCTCGGCCGGGCGATCTGATTGGAAAGGAGTCAATCCTGTGATTCTACCTTCTGAGGCCCAGTTGCTGCGGATCTTCATCGGCGAGAGCGATAAGCACGGACACCGGCCGCTCTGCGAGGCGATCGTGGAGGAAGCCCGCAAACGCGGTATGGCCGGGGCAACCGTCCTGCGGGGCGTAATGGGATTCGGCAAAGCCAGCCGCATCCATACCATCAAGATCCTCCGCCTTTCGGAGGACTTGCCCATCGTGATCGAGATCGTGGACAAGCCCGAGCGGATCGCCGCGTTTTTGCCCGACCTGGACAACATGGTCCAGGATGGCCTGGTGACACTGGAATCTGTGCAGGTGGTCAAGTACCACGCTGATGGCGTAAGGCAATAGCCGCCGGGAATCAGGCGGGAACGATGGGGATCACGCCGGCCGCCGCAGCGGCATCGGCGAACTTGGGAGTCTGGAGTATGGCGGACGACTTTCGTACAACGTGTGTGTCGATTCTGCTGGCGCTGGCGTGGGGCGTGTGGGCCTGCGGGGATCAGGCGCCGCAAGGCGGCGGCGTGGGAACGCGATTGCCTTGCGAGAAAGCGACCTATGTCGACTCTGTGACAGGCGCGGAAGTGACGATGCTGACGACCTCGCCCGCCAGGGACGACAAGATCTACCAGACCCATCCAAACTGGACAGCGGATCGGGAACACATCGTCTTTATTTCTGACCGCACCGGCTCGAAGCAGTACTTCGCGGTGTCCACAGCCACCGGCGTCATCACGCAACTGACCGACGACAGCGGGCCGGGCAACGCGTGCCTGAGCCGCACCAGGAACCGGATGTTCTACACATCGGGCCGGGAGATCTGGGACTTGGACATCGATGTGGTGCTGCGAGAGGGCCCGGACGGCCTGAACCGCCCCTATCGCCGCAAGGTGGCCGACCTGCCCCCGGACACCGAACTGAGCGGAACGCTCACGGTGGACAGCGACGGCAAGACCATGTACCTCGGCGTCCAGCGCGGCGACTCGTGGGCTTTGCTGGCCCTGGACACCGAACGAGGCGAGTTCCGCACGATCCGGGAGTTGGATTTTCGCGTGGGCCACTGCCAGGCTCATCCGAGGATCTGCGGCCTGATCATGTACTGCTGGGAGACGGGCGGGGACTCCGAGCAGCGGATGTGGGTGATTCGCGCCGACGGCTCCGAGAACGGCCCCTTCTACCGGGAGACGTATGACGAGTGGGTCACGCACGAGGTGTGGTGGGGAGCGGACAAGGCGCTGTTCACGATCTGGCCGAAGAATGAGGAAATGCTCCGAAAGCCGCACGGCATCGCGTACGTCTCTCTCGGCGATCGGTCGCTGCACGTGCTGAATCAGAAAAAGTACTGGCACGTAGGCGGCGACCCGGCCGGCGAGTATGCGGTGGGCGACACCTTCGATGGCCAGCTCTTTCTGGTAGACGCCCGGACGGGCCAGGCCAAGCTTCTGACGCAGGGACATCGGCCCCAGGGCGCCACGGTCCATCCACATCCATCCTTCTCGCCGGATGGGTCGCATGTGCTGTTCTGCTCGGAGAAGAACGGCAATTGGGACTTGTGCCTCGTCCGCGTGCGATGACGGCCTGCGTCCGCGACGGTCTTGTACGGGCAGTTGTGGCGGGGTATACTTGGGCGAGCGAAAGGCACACTTCTTTGACTTGGCGAAAAGGAGGACCTATGGACCGCAATGGTTTGGCTGGGCGAAGCGTGACGCGATGTCTGATCGGGATTCTGGTGGCGCTGTCGTGGGGCGTGCCGGCGGTGTGCGCGCAGCCCAACGCGCTGAGCGTCGAGGAACAGAACGCCGGCTGGCGATTGCTCTTCGACGGCCAGAGCACGGCGGGCTGGCGCGGGTACAAGTCGACCACGATGCCCGCCAGTTGGCGAGTGGAGAACGGCTCGCTGCTGGCGCGGCGGGAGGAAGGCAAGTCCGCCGGCGACATCGTCACGGTCGAGCAGTACGGCGACTTCGAGCTGTCGCTGGAATGGAAGATGACCCGGGGCAACAACAGCGGCGTGATCTACCGCGCCACCGAGAACGAGAGCCAGGTGTGGGAGTCCGGGCCCGAGTACCAGATCCTCGACAACACCACGCACCTGGACGGGCTGAACACGCTGGCGTCGGCCGGAGCGTGCTACGCGGTGTTCGCCCCGGCCCGCGACGCCACGCGGCCACTCGGCCAGTGGAACCAGACGCGGATCGTCGCACGCGGCAAGCACGTAGAGCACTGGCTCAACGGCGAGAAGCTGCTCGAATACGAGGTCGACAGCGACCGCTGGCAGGCGCACGTCAAGACCAGCAAGTTCTTCCAGACCGCCTACGGACGCGGCAACTGGGGCCGCGCGCTCAAGGGGCACATCGCCTTGCAGGACTACGGCGGTGCCATCGAGTTTCGCAGCATCAAGATCCGCCCGTTCGCCGAGGGCCAGGCCGCCCAGCCGTAGCCCCTTCGCGAATCATCGACTTTGTCGTTCTTGGAGAGGAGAGTTCTATGATGCGACTGATTCTGGGCTGTCTTGCGGTTGTGCTGTTTGTCGCGAACGTGCCGAGTGCGGTTCGTGGCGCGGAGCAGGAGCCGATTCGGATCGCGGACCGGTGGGAGCTGCTCGTCGATAGGTATCTGATCGAGCAGATGGAGGGCGCGGTGGAGCTGCGCCTGCACGAGCCGGCGCCGCAGGAGATCGCGCTGGTGCACGACCAGCCGTGGGAGGGCAACTCGTGCGGATACCACACGATCTTCCAGGATGGGCCGATCTACCGCATGTACTATCGCGGCTGGAACCACAACATGAGCACCGGCCAGCCGACGCATCCGGCGGTCGTCTGCTACGCCGAGAGCCAGGACGGCACCCAGTGGGAGCGGCCCGCGCTCGATCTGGTCGAGTTCGAGGGCTCCCGGCAGAACAACATCGTCTGGGCGGGCGCCGGGACGCACAACTTCGTGCCGTTCAAGGACACCAACCCGCAGTGCCGGCCCGAGGCGCTATACAAGGCGGTCGGCCAGCCCGAGGACGGCAGCAGAGCGCTTCTGGCGTTTCAATCCGCCGATGGGCTGCGCTGGCAGTTGGTCGCGGACAAGCCGATCCTGACGCAGGGCGCGTTCGACTCGCAGAATCTGGCGTTCTGGGACGCGGTCCGGCAGGAGTACCGCTGCTACTTCCGCGACTTCCGCGATGGCCGCCGGGACATCAAGGTCTCGACCTCCGCCGACTTCGTCCGCTGGACCGAGCCCGAGTGGCTCCAGTTCCCCGACGCCCCGAACGAGCACCTGTACACCAACGCGGTGATGCCCTACTACCGCGCCCCGCATCTGCTGATCGGATTCCCGACGCGATTTCTCCCCGATCGCGGCTCGCTGACGGAGGGGCTGTTCATGAGCAGCCGGGATGGGCGCGCCTTCGATCGCTGGGCCGAGGCGTTCATCCGTCCGGGCCTTAATCCCGACAAGTGGCACAACCGCAGCAACTACATCTGGTGGGGTCTCGTGGAGACCGAGTCGCCCCTGCCCGGCGGCGGCCGGGAGCTTTCGCTCTACACGGATGAAAGCTACTACTTCGAGGGCAAGGCGGTCCGGACGCGACGTTACACGTGCCGGATCGACGGTTTTGTCTCGGTGCACGCGACGCTCGCGGGCGGCGAGGTCGTGACCAAACCCATCCTGTTCGAGGGCGATGAGCTGGTCGTCAACGTCTCGACCTCCGCCGCCGGCGGTCTGCGGGTGCAGATCGAGCACCTGAACGGCCGGTCCGCAACCGGGCACGGCCTGACCCAGTGCCCCGAGATCTACGGCGACGCCATCGAGCACACGGTCAAGTGGCAGTCGGGCAGCGACGTCAGCGCCCTGGCCGGCCGGCCCGTCCGCCTGCGCTTCGCCCTGCGCGACGCCGACCTCTACGCCTTCGGCTTCCGAAACCGGGCCGACTGAGAACACCAAACGCAGAGACCAGTCCCCACATTCTCGTGCACAACTGCGGGTGACGAAGACAAGGTTCGCGAAAGGTAAAAGGGACCGGTGAACGCTCTACGGCTTAATGGGAGAGGCCTGGAATAGCAGGACCTGCGGCGGGCTTCGCAGCCGGCGCCACAAGGCACTGTCCATTCCGCGCGGCACCCGCGAATCGCGGGCAATACGGCGGATCTGGCGACACGGTAGAGAATCGACCACGCTGGCAGCGCCCGTTACGAACGCAAAGCGCAGTTGACATGCCCGGCGTCAGGCGGTAAGCTGTGGTATAGATGCGCGACACGAAGCTATGGGTGCAGAGGCTCTCACAATTCGCACGACAGCGCGCATGGCCTTGCCGGCCGTGGATGAGATGCGATCTGCTCTCGTTACCCCTTATCGCATTGCCTTCATCTGCACGCTTGTGGTATTCCTCGGAGGCTGTCCCTTCATGGGTCTGGTCTACGAGGACGATCTGGCGGACAAGTACGCTGTCTGGGCGACAGACGCCCCCGAAAATGCGGCCGTCGTCTACAAAGACCGGGACAGCTCAGGCGCTACCGAGGTCGTCCCCGCCATGGTGTTTGCCTACGGCTGGAACAAGGACTTCATAATCGCCAAGCAGCATCCGCCATACCCGAAGGAGAGTCACCGAATCGACAAGAACACCACGTACTGGTATCTGATTGAAGTAGCACGAAGAAAGGTCCATGGGCCATTGAGCGAGGACAAATTCCGCGAACTGCGAAACGAGCTGAGAGTGCCGTCGAAACTAGCATTCACCAGAACAATACAAGGCTCTCTGTGACATGGCCAAGAAAGAGGCAGCGGTGTGCGGTGCACACACTACAAGGGCGCGACACCCATGACGGTCACCCGCAGACCGTAGGCAGCGAGAGTGATTCGGCGAGATGCCGGCTAACCAAGCAGATGTCTCCGCATCTCGTCGAACTGGTCGAGGATCGAGGTGACCTTCATCTGAACGGTAAGGTACACGCTGTGCGGCAGTTCGGGGTGATGGGACGTGAAGCGGGTCGTCGTGTCGCGCACCAGGGCCATGAACCGGTTGCCCTCCTCGCGGTCGGTCTTGAAATCGGGAATGTAGCCGCCGTAGTCCGATTCGATCAGCCCCCCCAGACACAGCAGACCCAGGAGAAGAGCGCTCTGCGGCTCCAGAAACGCAATGGCGTAGGGCATCTCCTCCAGAAGATGCCAGGCCCACTGACGAACCTCGGGGTGCTTGTCTCCACCATGGTAGCGCCATAGCGGTCCTGGATCCTGGTCGTATCCATAGATGGTGAGCACGAGATTCGTCAAAGGCCCTACCCGCCCGGCGCGGCGCGCCAGCTCCCCCCCGGAATGCTCCTGGGAGTCCAGATCGGAGAACAGCTTGCGCAGCTCATTGCTTTTGCCCTCGACCGCCGCACGGACCAGACCGATGTCCTTTGCCAATACCTCCTCTTTGGATACGACAAGGACGGACCGGACGACTTGCGAGCCTCCGGACGGCCGGCGCACGAGTCGATCCACACCGTATCCCGCCAGACCATACACAGCACCCCAGACAAGGCTCGCTGCCGCCTTGTTGCCGGGAACCACCTGCCTGTGCACGTACTCGACCCTCTCCACAACCGAGCCGAGACGCGGCCAGATGCGCCAACTGATCCCCCGGACAGATGCACATGCGGGAATGATGACGAGCCCCAGCGTCAGACCGGCGGCGCGCCATTGCCGCCCCGGCCAAAGGAATCGCACCAGCACAAACACCACCACCGGGGCCGCGACGAGCAATACATCCAGGCTCTTCATAGCTGTTCCTTCGAAATCATGCATTTGTGTCAGACACTCCGCACTGCCGGCCGGGGCAAGGCAGACCAGCATCATGAGCGCGTCCGTGGTCTGCGGCCCTCCGTTCATTCCCAGAGGAAGCGGGTGGACCCACAAGCGGGACACTGCAATCCGGCATCGCCAAATGCGGTGCCGCAACGTATGCACTTCCTGGTCTTGCCCGCAATGCTCTTGGACTTCGGTTCCTCTGCCGGCTCGGGATTCGCGACAGACTCTCCCCTGTCGGGGCCGGCTCTTCTACCGCTCATCGCGGCCAGTCGGTTCTGATTGTAGAGAAGCTGAAAGGCCTGGCTCTGACTGACGCCGCCGACGTCACGCACCTCGTAGGCGAGGGCGACGACATCCTGGAAGCCACCGGCCATGGCAAATGCACTGAGTAGACGGCCTGAGCCTTCCGGGTCCGCCAGCAGCGCGTGGGACTTCGCCAATTGCACGATGCGCGCCCGGGCCTGCCGCAACTCATCGGCGTCGAAATGGGCCAATCCGGCAGCAGGCTCGTAGAATCGCACGTTTCGCCGTTTCGCACGGCGCCGGATCGCCTCACGCAGGGTGGCCAGGGCGACCGGGTGGACCCCCATGGCCTCCACTTCGGAAAGTCCGTCCCCAAAGACCTCGTCGACCCCACTGACGAGCTTGCGCAAGGTATCAGCCGCGCAGGGCTCTGCGGGCATCTCCGCTTTCTTGCGGCCTCTGAACCAGTCAAGGAATCCCACGCCGCACCTTCGATTCTCCGGCTTGCGCCAGGAAGAGACTTCCGGAACGCTCGGTGGTCATGGTAGCCGGCGGCCGCGATGAATGTCAACAATTTCCGCCGCCAATCCGGGGAATCCCTCCACGTCTGCAGGAGGCTTCACCGAGGCCCGGCAGAATCGACGCGGCGACCGGCGGCGGGGAAGGACGACGCCGTTCGCCCGGTGATCATGCCCCTCGAATCAGATCCACGGCCTCGCGGGCATCCTGGGCGGCGACCAAGGCCTGACAGAACGGCTTCGACCGGACCAGTCTGACAATGGCGGCCAGGGCCTCGACGTGAAGTCCCGCCTGGCTCGGGGGCGCAACCACCAGGAAGAACAGCCTGGACGGATCTCCGTCGATGGAGGCGAAATCAACCCCGTGGGGTGCGATGCCCAGCGCCAGCTTCAGAGCGGTCACCGCGTGGGTCCTGCCATGCGGGACGGCGACGCCCCCTTCCAGGCCGGTGCTGAACTTCGCTTCGCGCTCGGCAACCGAGCGGAGTACGGCCTCGGAATCCTCGATCTCGCCAGCATCGTGGAGTGTCTGAACGAGTTCGCGCAACACATGGGGTTTGTCCGCCGAAACCAGCGGAACCCTGACGATCTTCTCCTCTACCAGGTCAATCAACGCCATGCCCTGCATCTCCTGAAAACACCCTGCCAGCGCGCCCCCGGCGAATCAGACCGGGGCCGCGCACGAATCCATCCGCGCCGGGGGCCGCGACCGCAGCGGCATCGACCACGGACCGATGGGCCGTACCGCTGGGGAATTCGCTCCCTACACCCGGCCCGGAGGGAAGCCGAGTTCCACAGGCTGCCTGGGGTAGAGCCCGACACAACAGCCAAGCCGGCCTATCAGACCGAGACTCTCCCTCCATCTGTCGATGGCCTCCCGCAACTGGACGGCCTGCGGATCGGTCTGCCGCTTCAACCGGTCCATGACTGCCATGGCGCCGTCCTTGAAGTTGATCATCAGCATGGCCGTGGCGAAATTGAGCTGGAATCGCAGCGGCGTGTCGTCCGGGATGTTCATGTGACCTCGAAACGTGATGTCACGCAGTATCGCTATAGCGTCGCTCAATCGCCCCAGCCTCAGCAGGCACACAGCCCGGGCGTTTTCGACCTCGGGCGTCTCCGGTCCATGGCGATCGAGGAAGCTTAACGCCTCCTCGGAGCGGTTCCGGTCGAGCAGATCGCGAACATGATCGAGCGTGGTTCTCGTAGCCATCATCGGTTCTCCTGTGAGCATGGCCCCAGGTGTGTTCTCCGTCGGCGCAGAGATTCTCGACGGAGACCTGTCGACGGTTGGGCCGCGGCGCGATGTTATCGGGCACGCGGCGGGAGTCGGCAACATATGGGAATGGACGGGCGCCGACTACACGATCAGAAGGCACAAGACCGAAAGCAACGAGTGGCGTGGAACACGCGCCGAAACGCCGGAGGGGGATCCGTCTCGACGGGTGCGCGAGCCGTCAATCTTCGCCAGGACGGCGGGAGCAGCGACGACGCCCTGCCCCGGCTCGGTTCGCTGCGCAGGCGGCGGGCGATCCTCGGGCAGCGTCAGACGCTCGGGCAAGGGCGGGTTTGCCAGCCAGGGATCGACGGCGTCCGACCAGTGGCAGCGGGGATTCTCGGTTGTCTCCAGCAAGACCCCTTTCGCGGCAGCCTGGGGGCTGCACACGGCCGCACACGCCAGCATGATAGCTGTCGCCTGACTGACAATGGCAGTACGCATACACACTTGCTCCACTCGTGCATGTGGCAAGCGGTGTTATAGCACAGACGGCTCATCGCGTCAAGTCGGAGTCTCCCGTTTGTCTTCGTCGATGGCGTTCCCGCGCGCACACCAGATCAAATCCGACAAGGTTCGAAGAGTGTGGGAGGGGTGGACGGGACCACGACGGCAGGGTCGGCGCCGGTCGTGACGAAAACGCGTGAGATCCTGTGCAAGGGTCACACGGGCCCGAGGCCGGAGCGGGAGGCGAACTTGACGCGGGGCTCCTGCTCGTCGCGCTTCTTGGCCAGGCACCCGATCTTCCAGGTCCAGTTTCCGCCCCAACCCTGATCGCGCGCCTGCTTGCAGATCTCGATGGCCTTGCTGTACGAGCCCTCCTGCTCCAGCAGGACCGCGAGCGTCAGGTAACCTATGTGGGCGGGTAGCGGCTCGCGCGGGTGCAGTTCGTGGAAGGCCTGCGCAGCCGCGGCGGACAGGGTGATTTGCTTGTGACAGGCGCCGTAGATCAGATCCAGGGCGTCGAGACTGTGGTCCCGCCACTTGCTGTGCAGGCGGATCATCTCCTGGTAGACCAGGTGCAGGCCGATGATGTCGTCTTCGGCTTGCGCCCGTTCTTCAGCCTTGGCGAGGATCTTGGACGCCAGGTGTCTGTCCTGCGGCGCGTCTCTCAGGCAGCCGGCAACAACGCTCAGCAGGACGGCCGTGCTGGGGAAGTAGCACGGGCCTCGGCCTCTGGTCAGCGGCCGGCCACCGACGGGCACACTGGGATGATGGAAGGCCGCCTCGATGCGATCCTGCTCGGCCTTGGCGAAGACCGACGACCACCACGGTCCCAGGCCGAAGTAGCCCAGTTGGCCCTCTGTTTCGTGGCGTCGATAACAAAGACGTGCGATCAGATCTGTGGTGGTAGCCATGGGCTCTGCCCGCTTTCTGCATGGGGCGCCCGAGTGAGTTGACACCAAATCTTCTAAGCAAACCCAAACCAAAACCTACGAAACGAAAGGCCGCCTGCCAAACACATTTGCAGCAAGAGGTGGTCCTTGACCGAACGTCCGGGCCGGTGTATCGTACAATCCCATGGCAATTGGCACGTTCTGACATCGTGCGGCCGCGGAGCCGCAAGGAAGCAATGGAAAGCCAAGGACGGAGAAAGACCATGAGAGCACGCATCGTTTGGATCGTTCTTTTGACCACGGTTGTTCTGCTGGGGCTGGGCTGCAAGACCACCATCATCGATCCCGCCACGCAGAGCCGGGCGACCTACCGGATGGGCAAGCTGACCGTCGAAGAGCCGAAAGACCTCCACGCGGTCTACGCCGCTGCGGAAAAGGCGATGTCCGACCTCGGATTGAAGGTCGTCCAGCGCACCAAGGACGAACTTCAGGCCGAAGTCGTCGCGCGGGACGCGCAGGACAAGAAGGTGCTGGTCCGCCTGCTGTCGATCACGAAGGATACCACAAGGGTGATGGTCGACGTCAGTCCGGTGGAGAAGGCGCAGCGAATCTACCAGGCCATCCACGACAACCTCGGCTTGTAGCCGGCCGCACGATCCTGGTGCACGGGCAGAAGTGTTTGCCTTCACAAGACCCGTACCGCAGCGGGCGAGGCAGGACTCGCCAGGGAGCCACATACGTAGGTATACGTATTTGTGGGCGTTCCTGCAATCTGGGGGCGCTTTCCATTCATGCCGGGCACAGCCGCAGCCGATCTCTCGGGATACCTGAACCGTATACTGACGCGGAAGAAGAAGGAGGTATCACATGAGCATCCAGGACTGGTCGGAAAACATGGTTCTGGTGGAGCTGCCCGGCGAACCGCAGACAAGCAAGGAACTCGAGAATGTCGTTCGCCATGTGCGCGACCGCGGCGACTGCGGCGTGGTGGCCGATTTCAGCGAGGTGACGATTCTCACCTCCAGCTCGCTGGCAGCGCTGCTGCGTCTGAGAAAGCTGCTGGATGGCTGTGAACAGCCCCTGGTCCTGTGCGCGGTCGGCCAGGCCACCCGCGGAATCATCTCGGTGACGGGCCTCGACGGCGTCTTCGACATCGTCGAGGACCGATTCGACGCGCTGGCGAGAGCCCAGGCAGTGCCCAAGGCCGTATAAGAAACCCGAGACGCGGCGGAATCCCCAGGCGCTCGGTAAGTTCAGGACCCCCGGTCGAGTTACGGCGACCGCCGGGTCCGTTGGTTACGCTCAAGGCCCGGTAGAACCGATGCCCCCCCCACATTCGGTTGTCCGGGCCTTCTGTTTTGCAGCCCTCCCGCAGTGGGCCTCCACACCGTTTGTGCGACATGGAACGGTGCCGTCGCACCATACAAGAATCTATCGCATTGCGCAGATGCAACCGTAAGGCCCTCTTTGCCCACACCCGCGCAGGCCTTGGACGCGTCCTTCAGGTTTGGTATGGTTTGAGTGGGGGGCTGTGCGATGATCAGTCGGACGGAGCTGTTGATTATGATTGCCGTTCTGGCGGTGGGGACGGCGGTCATCCTGCTGATGCTCGCTTCGGGTTGTATCAGTGGTCCGGCCCTGCCCTGATCGCATCCGCAGCGGCGTGCGATGCACCGCATGCGTTCGGCTCTTACGTCGTAGCCTCTCAACTCCGTCCTGTGACCCCCTTCCACCGCACCGCCGACAACGTTGCGCCGGTCCGAAAACCTCCCGCGTCTTTCACGCCCGAACGAGGACGGCGTTCGTTCGCGACCTTGCCAACGTCGCATTCGTTTTCTATGGTTTACGGGGGTGCTCTATGAAAGACTTCTGGCAACACGACAACGGCAAGGTCTACGCGGTGCGCAGCGACTCGTTCGGACGGATCACCGGGGCCGCCGGACCGTTCGACCCCGACAACCTCGGCAGCCTCGAAGACTTCCACTACGGGCCTGCCATCGTCGAATGGGTCAAGAACGCCATCGCCGAGCGCAAGCTCCGCCGCATCCACGCCACGCCGGTCAAGCAGGTCCTGCCCAACCGCTGAATCGACGACCCTCAGCGACGAGCGGGACTCTTCCGGCGCAGTGCGTCGCCGCCCGAGGCGTCGTGCAATGCCGTGACAAATCCCGTCGGGACCGCACAACCGAGCGTCTGCAACCGCTCGACGCTTTCCCACGCCTTGTCGTATTGCCCCCCGGCGTAGCAGGCCACAGCACGTAGAAAGTACGCTTCGGCGTGCCGCAAGTCGATCGCGATCACCTGCTCGAAGTCTGAGATCGCCTCAACGTATCGGCCCATCTCCAGATGCAGACGGCCGCGACTCTCGTAGCCTTCGACGCCTTGGGGATCGATCCGGATCACCCCGCCGAAATCGGATACAGCCTGACCGAAATTGCCGATCGCGACGTAGACCAGCGCGCGGTTGTGACAAGCGTCGGCGAACACAGGGTCCCGCTGGATCGCGCGGGAGAACCAGGCGATGGCCTCTTCGTAGCGGCCCTCTTTGGCCAGAGCGATCCCCCTGTGGTTGCACGTGGCGGCATTTGCGGCAGTCGCGGGAACGACGAGAAGCTCGCCCCGGAGCCGGTCCTGCCACGGACGCTGCGCCCCGTCGAGCGAGCCGGTGAACTGCGCCTGCCATCGGCGCAGGTCCTCGCGCTGGCGGCCCATCACATGGGCCTCGAATTCGCGGCCCGAAGGCAGGTAGCCCTTCCGCTGAAGCGCCGCGCAACCAAGCGGATAGCGGGTCTTCGCCGCCAGGTAGGGAAGAGCCCGGATCGCCCCGGCGTCGACGAACGTCTCGCGATAGCCGAACGATTGTTTCGGCGTCAGATCGAACGGCAGGCCCAGCGGCGAGACGACGCCGGTGATGACGTGGACGAACCCGAAGGCGGCCAGGACCAGCGCCGTTCCGACGCACAGCGTCACCGAGGTCCGCTCGTACCATCGCCTGGGCCGGGCGTCCTTGCGCGCCTTCGGTCGCGACGCGATGCCGTCGTCTGCGCTCGGCGCGCCGTCGAGACCGCCGCTGCATTTGCCGCCATCTTTCGCGCTCATCGCTCGTCATCCGACTTTGGTTTGTAGCCCCCCCGCCCTTCCTTTCGTTTATACACATCGGGCCCACCATCGGCAACCCCCAGGGTTGCCGCTGTCACCCGGACGCATCACCGGCTCAAGAGTACCGGTGCCCGAGAATTTGCACACACATCGAATTGCTGTATTTTCTTCTGGACACAGGCACACCGATTCGTATAATGGGCACGCTGGGTATCAGGAAGCGCCCGGCCTAAGCGAGAGGGATTTCCATAACGAGTCCGGCCGAACGACCGACGTTGCGGCGAGACGATGAATCCGGCCGGAATGCTTGCGCAATCAAACGGCGCGCACAGCTTGGGCTGCGCGCGTGCGAGACGGGTTTATCAACATCAGTGAGGAGGGACCAGACCCATGAGAGAAACGATTGTTGTGTGCGCCGTCGCGATGTGCGTCACGTCGTGGTTGGGGGCCGAAGAATCTCAGGTCAACGTGCGAACCAGCGGCGCGCAGGCCAAGGCGGCAGTGGCTGCCGACGCCGAGGGACGCACGGTGATCGTGTGGACCAGCTACTTCAGCAGCGCGGGCCGCTCCAACGAGATCATCGCCCGCCGGTTCGATGCGGCGGGCCGGCCGTTCGACGCCGACGAGTTCCAGGTCAACGTGCTGCGCGAAGGCAACCAGACCGAGCCGGCCGTCGCCACAGACGGCGCCGGCGCGTTCCTCGTCGCCTGGCACGGGCCGGGACTCGACGCCGAGGACGTGTTCGCCCACCTGTACGATTCGAACGGCATTCCGCTGACCGACGAGCTGCTCGTCAACGCCAGCACGCAAGGCTCGCAGCTCTATCCGAGCGTCGCGGCCGCTGACTCTGGGACGTTTGTCGTCGTCTGGGAGAGCCGACAGGAAGATCAGTTCGGCCCGATCAACGCAATCCGCGGACAGTTGTTCGACGCAGGCACCGCCCCGCTGGGCGACGAGTTGCGAATCGACGAGGGAGTTTACGACGGCCGCTATCCGGACGTCGCAATGGACGCCGCCGGCGCTTTCGTGGTGACATGGCTACAGGATCGAACGGCCAACGCCATCATGGCCAAGCAGTTCGATGCCACCGGCGTTCCGGCCGGCGAACCGTTCCAAGTCAGCGAGATCGATTTCGCTTCGATCACCCGGCCTTCGGTGGCGATGTGCGCCTCGGGCGACTTCGTCGTCACATGGGACGGCGACCCGAACCGGGCTGGCGACGACGACGTCCACGCGCGGTGCTTCGACCCCAACGGCGCGCCGCGAACCGGCCAGTTCACCGTCAACACGCTGTGCGACGGCGCACAGCAATGGCCGCGTGTGGCGATCGATGACGCGAACGAATTCATTGTCGTCTGGCAGCACGAGCATGAGGATCCCAATGTCGCGACGGACATCTGGGCCAGGCGATTCGACGCGACGGGCGCGCCTGTGGGCGAGCAGTTCCAGCTCAACGGCTACGTGGCCGGCAAGCAGCAATCGCCCGACGTCGCCATCGCGGGCAACGCGTTCGTCGCGGCTTGGGAAAGTGACGACCAGGACGGCTCCGGCTACGGCATCTTTGCGGTGACCGAACCCAGGACCATCGCCGACCCCAACGCAACAACGGAAACGCCCCCGATCGAATGAGACTCCTCCATCTCCCGGGTGGCAGCCTCAATCCGCCGCAGGCGGATTGGAGATGGCTCGTTGCCATAGACCATCCCCATCCCGATCCCGACGTTCTCATCGAGATCGGGATGAGGCTGCCACACCTGCTTCGGAGCGTCACCGACCCAACGCCGTCGCAGAGGCATCCCGGGTCGACTGAAGCCATTGCCCAAACGCAGAGGCGAATGATTGTTCGCCGCTGTGGACGGGTCATTCAGGTAGGATTGGTGGTTGCGTGAGGGACGGGGGACGGGCATAATGGCGGGGTGGGCCTTGGGCCCTGCGGCGTGTGACTGTCGAACGAGCGATCCAGGAAAGGGGTGTTGTATGAGCGTGCAGAGCGAGCGATCCACCAGCCGTCGTGACTTCCTCAAGCAGACTTCCGGGGCCCTGGCGGGCGCCGCGCTGGTCGGTGCCATCGGCGCGCGGGCCTGGGCGGGCGAGCAGAACACGATCCGGGTCGCCCTGGTCGGCTGCGGCGGGCGCGGCACGGGCGCCGCGGCCAACGCGCTATCCACCAAAGGCCCGACGAAGCTGGTCGCGATGGCCGACGCCTTCGACAGCCGCCTGACGAACAGCCTCAATAACCTCACGACGCAGTTCGGCGAGAAGGTCGATGTCCCGGCGGGCCGGCAGTTCGTCGGCCTCGACGGCTACAAGAAGGCCATCGACACAGTCGCGCCGGGCGGCGTCGTGCTGCTGGCCACCCCGCCGGCTTTCCGCCCGATCCACGTCGAGTACGCCGTCGCCAAGGGCTGCCACATCTTCATGGAGAAATCGTTCGCGGTCGACGCCCCGGGCATCCGCCGCGTGCTCAAGGCCGGCGAAGAGGCCGAACGCAAGAATCTCAAGGTCGCCGGCGGCCTGATGAGCCGGCACTACAAGCCGCTCGAAGAGGCCGTCGAGCAGCTCCACAAGGGGCTCATCGGCAACCTGATCACCTGCTGGGCCTACCGCGAGCACGCCCCGGTCGGCTTCACGCCCAAATCGCCCGGCATGACCGAGATGGCCCACCAGATTCGCAACTACTCGAACTTCACCTGGCTCAACGGCAGCTTTCTGCTCGACTGGCTGATCCACAACCTCGACGTCTGCTGCTGGTGCAAGGACGCCTGGCCGGTCTCGGCCCAGGGTCACGGCGGGCGACAGGCCCGCACTGCACCCGACCAGCTCTTCGACCACTACGCGGTCGAGTACCACTTCCCCGACGGCACGCGCCTGTTCGCGCAGGGCCGGCACATGGACAACTGCTGGGGCTTCTTCGGTGACATCATCCACGGCACCACCGGCTCGGCGGTGTTGGGCGAGGGCATCACGCAGCCGCGCATCTTCAAGGGCCACCGCCAGCGGGCCGAAGATATGATCTGGGAGTACAAAGGCGGGCGCTGGGACCACTATCAGTACGAGCACGACCTGCTGTTCGACGCGATCCGCACGAACAAGCGGTACAACGAGGCGGCGCGGTGCTGCAACGCCGCGATGGTGGGCATCCTCGGCCGCATGGCCTCAGAGTCCGGCCAGATGATCACCTGGGAGCAGGCGATGGCCTCGGACCTCCAGCTCGCGCCGGGCCTGGACAACTACACGATGGACTCGACCCCGCCCGTCGTCCCCGACGCCCAGGGCCGCTACCCCATCGCCATCCCCGGCCAAACCACCGTCCTCTGAGATTTGTGGGATTTGAGTGGCAGCCTCAAGCGCAGCTTGGGGATGGCCCCGAGCCGATTCGAGGTGTTGGGGATTGCCTGACAGGCGGGGCGCCCCATGCAACTGCGAAAATCTGCGGCGTTCGTCTGCCGTACGCGCAACCTTTGCGGTATCTCCGAAGGCAAGAACCCTGGTCCTTATTCACACAAACCAATAATCTAAAAGCATTTACATACACCACACCGTTTCTTGACTAATGGCAGATTTCTCGGCGTTTTTTCTGAACCCGCCTGATTCCGGCCTGTAGGCATAGTAAGCATACAGTCATAGTAGTATATCATCCCTTGCCAACACCAGGGAACAGGCCGATGACTACGTGCGGCAGGCATGGCGCCAAGGCGACGATCGGGACTCATTGCGGGGCGACTCTCCATGCCTGCCGACCGAGTGCCGCGACCAACGTCCGGTACGTACGCCGGCGTTTCTCTTGACCATGCATTCACACTCCAATCGAAAGGACTGACCATGACGCCCACGCTCACCTCGAAAGAACCGGTCGTGGCCGATGCGCACGCAGGCCAGCAGTTGTTGAGCAAGATGATCGGCGGATGGGTAACCCAGGCGGTCCACGTCGCCGCGGAGCTGGGGATTCCCGATCTGCTCGCGAGCGGCCCGCAGACGGCCGAGGAACTGGCCGAGCAGGCCGATGCGCACGGCGAGGCGCTCTACCGCGTGCTGCGTGCGCTGGCGAGCGTCGGCATCTTCGACGAGGACGCCGATCGCCGGTTCTCGCTGACGCCCCTGTCCAATTGTCTGCGCAGTGACGTACGGAGTTCGCTGCGCGCATTCGGCATCATGATGGGAGCGGAGTTCTATGACGCCTGGGGCGAGCTGCTGTATTCCGTTCGCACCGGCAAGCCGGGATTCGACAAGCGGTTCGGCGCGCCCTTCTTCGAGTACATGACCGAGCATCCGGACCGGCACGCCATCTATGACGCCGCCATGATGGTCCACGGCATCGCGGAGACCGAGCCGATGCTGGACGCGTATGACTTCTCCGTCTTTGGCTCCGTCGTCGACGTCGGCGGCGGCCACGGTCGGATGCTGGCCGCGATCGTCGAGCGGTATCCCGGCGTCGAGGGAATCCTGTTCGACCTGCCGCCCGTGGCGGATCGTGCGCGGGCGATCCTTTCGGAGTCGGATGCATCCGATCGGTGTCGGGTCGTGGGCGGCGATTTCTTCCGTTCCGTCCCCTCCGCCGATGCGTACGTGCTGCGGCACATTCTCCACGATTGGGACGATGCGGAGGCGGTCGCCATCCTGCGGAATTGCGGGCGCGCGATGAATCCCGGCGGCCGCGTCCTCGTGGTCGAGACCGTGATCCCGCCGCTGACGCAGCCCTGTTTCGGCAAGTGGCTCGATCTGATGATGCTGATCGTCGGCGGACGCGAACGCACGGCCGAGCAATACCGCCGCCTGTTCTCCCAGGCGGGCCTCGCCCTCCACCGGATCGTCCCCACCGCCCACGAAGTCAGCATCGTCGAAGCCGTCCGTGCCACATAGCGCAGCCCCAGACGAGAACCCGGCACGAGCCGAAGCTGGTGAATCGCATGGCGCCCTGCACTGCTCGTAGTGACGTCGTGAGGCGTTCAAAATGCCCTGACGGGCACACTACGAACGAACCCTGTCACCGCTCTTGTTTCGTTGGCGAATCCAGTATGCTGTCCTCTACATCTGGTCCCTCATTTCCCAATTTTGTATTTTAAGGGCTGGCCCCTGGGTCGCTAGAAAAAACGTCGCGCGTCGCTGGTCGCTCGGGGCGGCGTGGGAGCGTCGGAGCGTGGGTGGGTAGATGCGTTGCACGGCCGGTATCCGGCCGCAGGGCGAGGACATCAGGGCTTGACGTTCGGCACGTGCCGCACTATGGTGATGCTCGAAAGGCTACGCGGGGCAGCAGGTATCGCCAACGGCGAAAAGTCGAAGCAAGGGATGTTCATGATCGAGCACGAGCCTCTCCAACCCTCCGGCCAGAGAATCCACTCCGTCGACGCCCTGCGAGGATTCGCCATGCTCTGGATCATCGGCGGGGATGAGGTGCTCAAGGGGCTTGCCAAGGTCTGGAGCACTCCGGCGACCGAAATGCTGTCGCGGCAGATGGAACATGCCGGCTGGGAAGGATTCCGCTTTCTGGACTTGATCTTTCCGCTATTCTTGTTCCTGGTCGGTGTGCTGCTTCCCTTTTCCATCGGCCGGCGGCTGGCACAGGGCGCCGGCCGCAAGGCCCTCTACGTGCACATCGCCAAGCGAGCGCTGATCTTGATGGTCCTCGGTCTGGTCAACTACGGCCTGCTGCGCTTCGACTGGGACCAGATGCGCTGGTCCACGGTCCTGGGGCGCATCGGAGTCTGCTATTTCTTTGCGGCTTTGATGGTCATCCACACCGGCTGGCGGACGCAGGCCCTCGTCGCAGCGGCGATCCTGCTGCTGTTCTGGGCGGCGTTGGTTTTCATTCCTGTTCCGGGTTACGGACCGGGCGTCCTGACGCCGGAAGGATGCCTGACCACCTATCTGGACCAGCTCCTGATCCCAGGCAGGTTGGGACTGGGACTCTACGACCGGCAGGGAATCCTGTCCACCTTCACCGCGCTTTCGACGACCCTCCTGGGTGTACTGGCGGGACACTGGCTGCACAGCGGGCGTCACCCGAGACGCAAGGCTGCAGGGCTTCTCGTCGCGGGTCTGGCAGGTCTCATACTCGGGCGCATCTGGGGCAGGTTCTTCTTCATCAGTCGGAACATCTGGACCAGTTCGTTTGTGGTGTACGCCGCGGGCTGGAGTCTGCTGCTGCTGGCCGCGTTCTACTGGATCGTCGATGTAAAGGGCTACCGCAGGTGGGCGTTCTTTCTGACGGTGATCGGGATGAACTCGGTCACGATCTGGGTCGGCCAGCGCTGCATCGATTTCAACTACACGGCCAGATACCTATTCAATGGCATCCTCCAACACACGGGCACACTCGCACCCGTGTTGGCCGCCGCCTCCGTCTTGATGCTGAAATGGCTCTTCCTTTATTTCCTCCACCGACACAAGATCTATCTCAAGGCGTGAGCTGTCCCGTCGTTGCAGACCGGCCACGAAACACCGTCGCGCCGGTGCGCCCGTGCCGGCGGCTGTCTCGCTCGCCCGATCCCCTATCCCGGCCGCGGCCTGGTAGGAAAGGGACAGATGCCCGATGGGCGGATGGGTCTACACTGACGGTGAGATGGTCAGAAGGCGAAGATCGCTCCGGCCTGGAGTTCGGCCTGCCACAGGCCGCTGCTGTCGACTGTCACGGTGGTGCTGCCGGACTCGCTGTGGGCGATCACCTCGCCCTCGAGGAACGTGAACAGGCATCGCCCGGCCAGGTACAGGCCGAGGTGCGGGGTCGGGAAGAACCGCACGCCGCCGCCCAAGCCGAGCGAGAACCGCGTCAGCGAATCGGAACCTGTTGCGTCGGGATTGATATGGGTGGCCCCGACCGTTCCGACGACGAACGGCTGCCAGGGGCCCTCGGTGAAAACGTACGTGCCGCCGACGTGATAGTACTCGACATCCAGATCGAGAAGCGTTCGACCGTGGAAAAGCCCCTCTTCGGATTGGAGTTCGGTCTCCTGCCGGCTGTAGTAGAGTTCCAGTTGCGTGGCCTCGCCCAAGCGGAGGTCGAGGAGTCCGCCCGAGTAGGCGGAGTCGTCGAGCTCGAAATCCTCGCCGGTCTCGGCATCCTCCAGCCCTCCGCCGAAGCGGTACCCAAAGAAAGGCGTGATCTCGACACGCGGCAGACCCTCCGCGAGTGCCGCCAGAGGCAGCCCCACCATCACCAACGCAACAGCCAGGACCCAGCGACCGCTCATTCGGCCCTCTGCCCACACTGTGTGTACGGCCACGCGTCCGCCGCGACCGCACAGCGCCTTTCGTCAATGTAGACCTCCCCGACAATGGCGCCAGACGCGTTCCGTGTACCGGTCTTGAATCGCCACCACATCGGCCTGCGGCGAGTAGCTCCCGTGGCTTCGATTATGGCATGATGGGGGGCGGGAGAACAAGAAGAAAGAGGCCATATCTCGTATTCTGTCGCTCGTCCCTCGTCGCTTGGAGCTTGCCCTGAGCGGAAGCCGAAGGGGCAGGCTTCGCCCGGATCTCGTATCTTGTATCTCGTATCTCGGGGTACGGCAGGTGGGAGGCCGGAGACTGGAGGCGGGAGGCGAAAGGGCGCGTCGCTCGTCGCTGGTCGCTCGGGCGACGTGGAAGCGTCGGAGCGTGGATGGGTAGACGGGTTTGGGAGCGAGAAAGGCCGGCCGCGTGTCCGTTGTCGTGCGCATTTGCGCTTTTACGCATGTACGTTTCCACGCATCTACTCCCCGGCATCACTCGGAGGGCGGGCGCCGGATTTCTGCGGAAAATTGCGGCGAAATGGAAATGTTGGGCAGCAAGACTCGACGTACCTTTTGAGGTCGCCGGTAAGACATCGCGGATATTAGCGCTTCATGCGGCCAATGCCAACCTGGTCCCGCACGGGGACTGACCTTTTGACAAAGGAGCACAGACATGAGCAAGACAACCACTCCTCTGTCGGCTCTGCTGCTTCCGCTTCTGGGAGCAACGATGTTGTGTGCCGTCGCCTGCGACGCGAGAGGCGACGACGCCATCGAGGACAGAATCGACCGTCTGGTGGCCGCGAAGATCAAGCCCGACGGCCCCGGCTGTGCCGTGCTGGTCGTCGACGACAGTCGGATCGTGTTCAAGCGCGGCTACGGGATTGCCGACCTCGACAGCGGCCGGCCCATCACCCCCGCCAGCGTCTTCAACATCGAGTCGGTCAGCAAGCAGTTCACCGCCGCGTGCATCGCCCTGCTGGTCGAGCGCGGGCAGATCTCGCTGGACGACGACATCCGCCGGTATCTGCCGGAGATGCCCCAGTACGACTGGCCAATCCGCATACGCCACCTGATCCACCACACCAGTGGAATTCGTGACTTTGAGATCCTCTCGTTTCTCAAAGGGCTCCCTGTCGACGAACCCCGCCCGGAACCGGTCCTTCTGGATCTGGTTGCCCGCCAGAAGCAATTGAACTTCCGTCCGGGCGACATGAGGCGGTACAGCAATTCGGGGTATTTCCTGCTGGGTCTTATCGTCGAACGCGTCACGGGCTTGTCGATCGGCGAGTATGCGGAAAAGGAGATCTTCGCGCCGCTGGGCATGACCCACACCGGCTACCACTACGACCCCGCTCGAACCGCCGGGGATCTGGCGGTCGGCCACGTCTCCGATGGCCAGGGGAAATACCGCATCAGGCGCGTGGATCGCGACGCCGACGAATTCGGGTATGGGGGAATCCACACGACCGTCGAGGATCTCTATCTGTGGGATCAGAATTTCTACACGAGCCGGATCGGCACGGAGGGTTTCAACGCCCTGATGCTGACACAGGGCACAAACAACAACGGAACCAAGCTCGGCTACGCCTTCGGCCTCGACATCGGCGACCACATGGGCCTGACGACAGTGAGCCACGGGGGCGGGTCTCTGGCATACAACGCGTTCCTGCTGCGCTTTCCCGAACGGAAGTTCAGCGTGATCTGCCTGGCGAATCATCAGTTCAACACGGGCCGGCTCTGTTACGAAATCGCGGATCTGTATCTGGATGCTCCCAAGCAGGAAGCGGCGCCGCACCCAGCGCCGGCCACGTGGGCGGCGGCCGAGGTCGATCCCGCCGTGTACGCGGGCTATGAAGGCAAATACAGCGGTGACGACGGCACCATCCTCACTGTCTCCATCGACGACAACCGATTGTTCATCCAGCCGCCCGGCGCCGGCCCGCTGGAGCTGCTTGCGAAGTCGAGCACGGAGTATTCCCTGAAAGTGGCCAACATACAGGTGTCCTTTTGTACCGATGAGAATGGAAACGCCTCGAAGCTCGTCTGGCATCAGGGTGGTTTTCACATCACGGCCGCAAGAGTCGACGACCGGCCGTTGACCGCCGAGCAACTGGCGGAATACGAGGGGGAATACTACAGCGACGAACTGGACGTGACCTACGGCGTGTATGTGAATCAGGATCGGCTGTGTCTGCGGGCTCCGCGCGTGCCGGATGTCCTCCAGCGCAATTTCCGCGATCCGGATGGGGAGAATCTCCTAAAGCCTGGGGCGCGGGACCAGTTCACGAGGTCTTACGGCGCGATCGCGTTCAGCCGTGACGACAGCGGCAGGATCGCCGGCTTCAGCGTTAATGGAGGGCCGGACCTGAGCGACGTGAGGTTCAGCAGACGATAGGAATCGCCGGCCGCAATGGAGTCGGTTTGAAGGCGGAGCGATCCGACCGGACGATCCGGCGACTCTCGATCTCACCGAGTCACACCCGGCCCTACGGCGCGGTCGTCAAGGAAGTCTCGGAGGATTCTGGCTTTGGTCTTCGCGTCGTCGGGCGGGACGCGGTCGGCTTTGACCTTGCGGGTGGCGGCGTCGAGGGCGCTTTCGAGAGCGGCCGGATCGAGCAGAGCCGCCGACCGGCAGTAGCAGCTCTTCGAGCGGCCGTCGTCGAAATGCGCGAGCATCCGTTCGAGCAGCTTGATGCGCTTGGCCTGCTGTTTGACGAACGCTTCGATGCCGTGCTCCTTGATGGCCCTCAGGTTCGCCATGACCTTTCTGTACGGCGGGTACGAAGACGATTCCTTCACCTGTCCATATTCCTTCTCGCTCTTGAACTTGGCGCAGGGGAAATCGGAGCACTCGCCGCACGCCTCCAGGCTCTTGTTCCTGACGGCGCAGGTGATGAAGGAGCAGGAAGGGTGCTTGTGGAAGAAGTCGGGGCCGGCGCAGCCGGGGCAGCGCGAAGGGCCTGCGGTGTAGTACCTCGGGCACAGGCCGCAATCGAGGCCGCACACGCCAATCGTCGGGTACTCCTTCACGACCGGGCTTGTCGGTTTCTTTGCCATCTCAGTCAGCCTTTATCTCAACTTCCTGTGGCGCCTCGGTCCTCTCACCACACTCCCGGCAGTAGGCGGTAACGCACCCGCTTGGCATACTCGCGGTAGCCCGCCAGTTCATCGTGCAGGACGCGATCCTCCAGCGCGGTGCGGACGACCAGGATCACCGTCAGGAGAACGGCTGGAAGAAACGCCCATCGCGAATCGAGATAGACGGGCGTAGCCACGGCCGCCAGCAGCGCTCCGGCGTAACCGGGATGTCGCATCCAGTGGTACGGGCCGCTCGAGACCACGTGATGGCCGCGTTCGGATTGGATACGCACGACGCCGGAGAAGAAGCGGTTTTCGAGCAAGGCGTACGACGCCCAAGCGTAGCCGGCCAGGAGCGCGACCAGCGAGAGGATCTTCGCCGGGCGGCTGAACGACGCCGACCCGCCCCACCGCGCATCGAGTCCGGCCACCAGCGGGACGAGGCCATAGCCGAAGCCGACGAGAGGAGCCAGAAGCCGGTCCCACCGTTTGGTGTGCTCGTGTTGCGCGAAGCGGGCGCGTTCGGCGATCAGGTCGGGATGCCGCCGGGCGGCCAGGACCCGGCTGACGACAAAGCCCAGGATGAAGATGACGGCGTACGCCCACGCTTCCCACCAGTCCCATCGCCACGAGAGCAGCAGCGGCAGGAACGGGATGATCGCGACCACCGCCAGCAGCCCGACCACGGTGCCAAGAGAAAGGGTCTTCCGCCGATCGCCCATCGTTCGCTCCACATCGCAGGTTCGTCAGGGATAGTGTATCTCGATGCCGCGAGCTGTATCTCGAATCTCATATCTTGCCACCCGTGCCACCTATCGACTCGAAGAGGAAGTGACCCGGTAGCGAAGGAGCAGGCTTGTGGCTTTCTTCGGGAGGCGCAGCTCGAAATCCCGGCGCAACTCCCGGCCGGCAAGCGTTCGCTGCTGCCGGGTGCGGGCCTCGTCGATGAACTCCACGCTATACTGCGCATCGGCGTTCAGCGCGTGCAAACCGGCCTGCAACACCGGGAAGGGACATTCGCTGCGACGAAACGCGAGAACGATGCCGGCATCGAGATCGGCCCGATGGAGTTGCCACGCGACAAGCGCATCCGGCCCGATACCGGCGCGCGTCAGCGGGTAGAAGTCGCCGTACCAGAACTTCTGGTTCTCTTTCACTTCCATCATCGCGGCGCGGGCCTCGGCCATCGAGAACTGGTCGTTCAGGTAATCGAACTGGGTGATCGAGCCGCCGGTGGCCACGCTGCGGAGGATGTATGCCTTCGGTTCCCAAGCACAACAGGTGAGCAAGGGCAGGTATTGACCGAGACCGATCGTTTGCGTCTGGTCCCAATCCGCATGGCCCGGCGAGCAGCCGGTGTCGCTTCGCCACAGAGTGACCGAGCGCATGAGAGTCTCCAGGTCGATGCGGCGACCGCCGCTGGCGCAGTTGTCGATCCACAGGCCGGGATGCCTGGCGCGCAGCTCATCCCACATGGCGTAGTGACCTTCCACGTACCGGATTTCGGTGATGCCCTGCCGATCCGGCTCGTCGGCGCCGCGCCAGAAGTCGAGCGGGTCGATGTTGAAATCGTTGCGGTAGACGTCCAGACCGAATTCGGCGATCCGCTGCGAGAGCAGATCAGTCAGCCAGCGACGCGCATCGGGATCGTTCAGTTTGAACAGGCCGCCTTGGGCGCCGCCGAAGACGAATTCGGGATGTTCGCGGGCAATTTGTGTACCGGCGGCTACGCGCTCCGGCTCAAACCACAGCAGGAACTTCAGCCCCAGGCGATGGCAGGCATCACTGACAGGCTTCAAACCGTTCGGGAAGCTATTCGGCTTGCAGAACCAGTTGCCGACACCGTTCGGGAATCCACCCTCGAACCACGCGGCGTCGAACCAGTGCGTGTCGCAGCCCAGGTCGTGCGTTGCTTGAACGGCACCGAGTTGGCCAGCCTCCGTGCTCCACTGCGGCTTCGTCCAACTGTAGCGGTCGAAGCACTGGGCCGCGACAGGCAGGCGCAGCGGGCGGCCGTTAAGCTTGGGCGCGTATTCGAAAAGCAGCAAACGCCGGAACCGATTGTGACCTGCCAGGCGGTCGCCCTTCCAAGGCATCACCAGGATACGGGGACTGCGGACTCGCTCGCCCGGATGCAGCCGGAAGTGGGTCTTCTCCATCCCTGCCTGCCATCGCGTCGGTCCGGTGTTTGCACGCTCCAGACGCGCGGACCACTGACCCGACCAGCCGATAGCAGCAATCAGACCTTCATCGCCGTACTGGAGGTCGAAGAACGGGAACGCGCCGTTCGACGGCCGGCCGCCGGTCGGCCTAACCACGACCGGCTCGCCCGCTTCCAGAGTCGCCTCCAGCGGCAGAAACGATCTTTCGCCGCACACGTCACCGGTGAGGTGGTGCAAAACAACAGGCTTGCGGTAGTACCCGGTGCGCAATTGGACATCCAGCGCATGGATGTTCTCAATGATGGGCGTGTCTTGTGTCCCGGTGTTCTCGAAGTGCAGCAGCCACTCGACCGCACCGTAGCGTTTGAATGCCGTGACGACAGCACTGACGCGCAACCCGGTCTTGGGGTCCGTCCAGCAGACGGTATGGACAACGCGACCAGGCTCTTCCCTGGTCTCCGCAGACCCCTTCCAGCTCGTCAGCAGGTCGACAGAAGGCCGACCGTCATAGACGAATGAGAACGGCATCGCAGGCGTAAGGAACGATTGGCGGTCCTCATCCGCCCAAATCTCCCTGCCGTCGTCCATGATGATCTTGGCATCGGCCCAGTCGGCCTGATCGCAGCTTGGGCCATCCGGCGTCGTATCGACCTTCAGCGTGATCTCCCGCGTCCCTGCGGGCAGATCGACGTGGACGGCGACGGGAGCCTGACCTCCTCGGAGCGTCGGGGTCTGGAACACCTCCCGACCGCCGACCTCGACGCGAAACTGCGCCGTGCCTCGTATGCCCTCGGTGTCGAAGTTGTTGTCGATGCCGACGAACGCCTCGAACGCCTTGGCGCCCGCAGGCAGGCGCAGAACAATCTCGCTGTTGGCGTGGGTGCCGAGACCACGAGCAAACCCTTGCTCTGCGATCTTGATCGGGGTCTCGATGCAGGACTGGCCGAAGCGCAGTACGCTGTGGTCCTGCCGCCTCAGCTCCACGCGTATCGCCGGCTCGGCTCCCGACGACCGACGACCGGTGAAGGCGGCGGCCGCCCAATTGAGCATCTCCTGCACCTGCTCTTCGGCGGCCATGACATCATCCTGCGGCGCATCCGTCGGAATCTCGGCGTCCTCCAAGGCCCAGCCCGTCACAGGCAAAAGCAGACAGAGCGTGAGGACTCGTCTCGCGAATCTCAACATCGGTCCATCCTTTCAGCGATCCTGCCCCCGATCACAACGCCGGGCATCCGGGTGAGCCCTTACGCCAAGACGCCTTGGCCTATCGAGGTCACCAGCCGCACACCTTTGTCGCATGGGCTCGTTAAGGATGGTGGACTTCCATGTCGCAATCCTCAACACACGCCGGCCCGAGGACATCTGATTCTCGTTGCGTCTATCATGCCCGGAAGACAACGGACGGACAACAAGAATCACAAAACCGTGTCTCGGATTCCGTCGCTCCTCCTTCGCGGCTTGGGTTCCTGGGCATGCGGCGCTCGTTTCGGACCCCAATTGAGTGGGGGTGTGGTGTCGGCACATCGGCCTTGACAGGGCAGGTCCAGGGGTGTATGATACGGGTCTATGGTTATTGTGCTGTAAGAGAAGTCAGGCTCCGCCGAGCAGGATCGCAGGCATGTGGCGCCCGTCGTCGCCACGTGCGGCGGGGGTTGTATGGCTTCTCGCCTTCCCAACCATTTCCCAGAACGGACAGACTGTGTGAATCTGCGTCTTCCGATGCGGAGTTCACGGGCAAGAGAACACTGGAGATACGAATCATGGGTACAGAAAGACTCCCAGAGTTTTTCTACGAGATTTTTGACGCGTCCCTGCCCCGGCTCGGGCCGGGAGACGAGGGTTCGACGACAAGAGCATGGCAAACGCTGCGTGCCGCGATGGCGCGGGACAAAAGCCGGGCGGCCGGCCCGATGCGGATTCTGGACATCGGTTGCGGCAACGGCGCTCAGACGATCTGTCTGGCGAAGCAGGTGAACGGATCGATTCTGGCGATGGACAACCATCCGCCCTTTCTGGCCGAATTGCAGCGTCGCGCGGCAGCCGCGGGCGTGTCCGCGAAGATTCAGGTGGCGTTGCGGGACATGCACAGCCTGACGAAGGACGACGGTCCGTTCGACGTCGTCTGGTCGGAGGGCGCGCTGTTCGTGATGGGCTTTCGCGAGGGCCTGGAGACCTGTGGCGCCCTGCTGGCGCCCGGCGGCGGGCTGGTGGTCAGCGAGTTGGCCTGGCTTCGGTCCGATCCGCCGGAGGATTGCCGGCGGTTCTGGGCCGAGGCGTATCCTGCTATGAGCAGCATCGCAGACAACGTGGCCTTGATCGAGGCCTGCGGATACGAGGTCATCGAGCACTTCGTCCAGCCGGAATCGGCTTGGTGGGAACCCTACTACCATCCGCTCGAACAGCGTCTGGGCCTGTTGCGCAAGCGGTACGCCGCAGACGCAGAGAAACTGGCCCTGATGGAGTCAATTCAGAAGGAAATCGACGTCTATCGCCGGTACTCGGCATTCTACAGCAACGTGTCTTACGTGATGCAGCGACGCTGAGCGGCCGGCCACATGTTGGGCGGACAATCCTGCTTTCTGGTGAGAAGATCGACAGGCAGGGCAACGCAATGTTGCCCTGCCTGATCGCATCTGATGCAGACTATTCACTTATGGGGTCACGCGTTCGCCTCAGAAGGGCTTGTGCAGCGGCTCCGTGCGGCCGGCCAGTCCGGCGACTTCTTCGGCCGACATGGCGCGATTGTAGATGCGCACGTCGTCGAGCATCCCCTGGAAGAAGTAGTCGCCGGGTCCTTCGGTGGCGCCGGCGCCGATCCGCAACGGGCTCTCCGTGTTCAGCACGAACGCGGCCGTGCTTTCGCCGACGAGCCGCCCGTTGACGTAGAGCGCTTTGTCGCCATTGACACAGGTCCCGACGACATGGGTCCACTCGCCGAGTTGGGCCGCCGGACCTGCTGTGCCGTTCCATCCCGTCCCGGTGCCGGTCCAGAACTCCCACGTGTTCGTCGGCGTCAGGTAGAGGATGTAACCCCTTTGCGGACCGTCGTCGCGAGAGGTGAGCGGCGAACGGTAGTTGCTTCCCGCCGGGTCCGGGTTGGCCCAGACACTGACGGTGAACGTCTCCGTATTCAGCTCGGCGCTGTAGGGAACGTCCACGGCATCGCCTGTGCCGTCCACCGCCAAGACCTGTCCTCGGGCCGGATCGCTTGCGATCGTGGCATTGCCCATTGCCACACCATGATGAGACCCCACGGAATCGTTCAGGTCGCCGTCGAACGTGTAGCGGGCCACCAGACCAGCGTCATCCGGCTCGGTCGGCACGATGAATTCCGGCGTCTTGGGGTACAGCCGAATGTCGTCGATGTACAGCGTCCCGGTGGCGCCGGCTCCTTCGATGCCGATCACCAGGGAACCGACGTTGCTCACATTGCCGGCGGTGGACAGATCGATGTTCCAGGGCATCCACATGCTTTCCGCCAAGTCGCCGGCCGGACCGTCATAGGACACCTTGACATTGTCGATCTTGACGTACAGCTGGCCGCCGTTGCCGGCGGCGCCGTGGAAGTACAGCGACAGACTGCGAATCCCGTACACGGTCCAGTCCTGGTCCAGGGCGAACTCGGTCTCGGAGACGGCCGCTGCCGTATTGTCGTAGAACAGCGGCATGGCTTGTCTGCCCCCATGGACAATCGTCTGTTCGGCGAACGGCGCGTTGAGATAGCCGACCGTCGAGCCGGTGTCGTTAACCCAGCCGTCGACCCAGGTGTCGAAGATCGTCGTCCCGGCATCGACATCGTCGTTGTAGCTCTCGAAGTCATCCACGACGATGTAGTCCTGGATCGCAAAGCTCCAGACGGGCCCTTCCCATGTCGCAATAGCTTCCGCTTCGTTGACTTCATGGATTTGCCAGTAGTACGTCGTGCCCAGACTCAATGCGCCGGGATCGAAACTCGGCACATCGACGGTGCCCGCCAGCGTCAGGGCGTTCGGGTCCGTGCTCAGATACACCTCGTGTGAGACGGCCTCGCGACCACCGCGCCAGCTCAACGAGGAGCCCACGTCAACGTTGGTGGCGCCATCGGCCGGTTGCGGCTCGCTGGCCTGGGCCGGAATGTACATGAAGCGGACTTCGCTCAGGCCGTACTGGCTCATCAGCCCGTGGCCGCTGTTGACGATCAGGCGGACGTACCTGGCCGGGACGCCCCCAAGGTCGACGGCGGTGTTGGCCGTGTACGTGGGGCTCGCGGTGGCCTTGGCGAACTCGACATCGCCCAGCGCGGTCCAGTCGGTCCCGTTCTCGGAGTACTCGACGGTCACGCCCTTGAGCCCAAAACCGAGAATGATCTCGAACTGCACGTTGTAGTTCCACACCAGAAGTTCATGGAGCTTGTAGACGCGATCGAATTCGTACTGGATGTACAGGGCCTCGCCCTCCGGGGCACTGGCCAGCCACATGTCGTCGCTCTCGATGGAGTGCTCGTCGGCATCATTGAGCCCGGAACCGTTGACCGTGTTCTCCGGTCCGGCGTCTGGCTCCGAGATCCCGTTGCTGGTGGCGGTGACGTTCTGGATGGGATAGGCGAATAACTCGGTGGTGAAGCTCCAGACATCACCGGTGAAGATCGTGTTGTCGGGGGCGGCGTTAACCTCGTCGACGCGCCAGTAGTACGTCTGGCCGAATTCGAGCAGGCCAGCCGGATCGTAGCTCGAAGCCGCCTGCCCCTGGCTGACCAGCACGCCCAGCGGATTGGCGCCGCTGGCGGCGCTGACGTCATCGAAGGACGTGCCGAAGTAGACGTCGTGCGTCCCGGCGAACTCGCCGGCCGCCCAACTCAGGACGACGTCGCGAAGCACTTCCGACGCCTCATCGGCCGGTTGGGGATCCGAAGCCGATCCTGGCGGAGCGATGCCTTCCATGGCCCTCTGAATGTCCCCCTCCGTCAGGGCGTGGCTGAAGATGGCGACATCGTCAGCACTGCCCGCATAAGACTCACCGGCCGATCCGGGGTCACCGCCAACGTAATACGTCACGTTGGTCCCATCGGTGATCTGGAAGGCCGACTCCTGTGTGAGAGCCCCGTTGACGTAGATGCGAAAGTTCGTCTGGTCTCCTACCACGGCGACGTGCGTCCACTGACCAGCCGGAACCACACCTGTCGCCGTCTCACACATGCCTCCCGCCCAGGCGGCGTTCACGCGAGCGCGCCAGGACAAGCGCCCATCGTTGTTGATGAACAGCGTGTCGTTGGAGGTGTTGTCCGCTTTCCACGACCGGAAGACCTGCTGCCAGGTGTTGCCGGTTCGCGTGGGGTTGATCCAGACCGTCAGCGTGAAGGACTCCCGGAACAGCTCGGACGTCAACGTATCCGAGGCGGGAATGGTCACACGACTGTTGTTGAATGCCAACCCGTTTCCCAGTTGGCCTGCGACCACGGTCGGACCGCCCTCCAGGGTCCCGTCGTTTCCATTTCCGCTGGAGTCCGGCGCCGTGTCTCCGATCATCTCGTCTAACGTCCAGTGCGCGACCAGGTCGGCCGAAACGCTGCCGCCCACCATGAGCACTAGCACAAGCAGGGTCAGACACAACGATGCAACGCGCATAATCAGTCCTCCTTCAAAGCACGATGAACGGTATCACGCAGCGCTCACGCATGTGAGCACACACCTTCTCCGAGACATGACGCTACGGCATTCGCACACGCGACCCTCTCAGCCTTCGGTCCCAACAAACCTCTGCAATCGGCGAATCTGAGCGCCGATCTGTTCACGCATCACCGCACCTCCGACTCAGAAGGGCTTGTGCAGCGGCTCCGTGCGGCCGGCCAGTCCGGCAACTTCTTCGGCCGACAGGACGCGATCGTAGACGCGAACCTCGTCGATCATGCCGAGGCACCATTGATCCCAGTGATTGTGTCCAATCTCAAACGGCCCGGCACCGGTGACCAGAGCGCTGCTGGCGACAGTGTCCGTCGCGACCCCGTTGACGTAGAACGTGCAGCCGGCAGCCTGGCCGGCCACGAAGGTGACGGCCACGTGTTGCCAGGTGTCCAACTGCAGGATCGAGTTGTTGCCGTCATGATCCATGACGCCGGGCGTTGTGAAACGCAGGTGGTCGTTCATGCTCTTGAAGGCATAACCGACATTGGCCGCCGAACGGCCGGCGAAGGCATGGTCTCCCACAAGGTCGGACGGATTCACCCACAGCGTGATGCTGAACGCCTCGGTAAACGCGAGCTGAGGTGCATCCCCGCAGTTCACACGGCTGCTGCCGTCAAACTGCAAGGCGCCGTTCATCACGCCGGTTACCCACTGTGCCGCGCCTTCGAGCGCGCCATCATTTCCGTTTCCGCTCGAATCCGCTGCCAAGGTTCCGCTGCCCTCATCGAGGTTCCAGTGTCCAACCAGATCGGTGTCATCCGGCTGCGTCGGCACGATGAACTCCGGCGTCAGCGGGTACAGCCGAATGTCGTCGATGTACAACGTGCCGGTGGCTCCCGCTCCTTCGATGCCGATCACCAGGGAACCGACGTTGCTCACATTGCCGGCGGTGGACAGATCGATGTTCCAGACCATCCACACGGCCTCGTCGATGTCACTTGCGGCGCCATCGTAGGGCACCTTGACATTGTCGATCTTGACGTACAGCCGGCCGCTGTTGCCGGCGGCGCCGTGGAAGTACAGCGACAGGCTGCGAATCCCATAGACGGTCCAGTCCTGGTCCAGGGCGAACTCGGTCTCGGAGACGGCGGCTGCCGTGTTGTCGTAGAACAGCGGCATGGCTTGTCTGCCGCCGTGGACAATCGTTCGCTCGGCGAAGGGAGCGTTCAAATAGCCGACCGTCGAGCCGGTATCGTTGACCCAGCCGTCGATCCAGGTGTCGAAGATCGTCGTGCCGGCATCGACGTCGTCGTTGTAGCCCTCGAAATCATCCACGACGATGTAGTCCTGGGTCGCGAAACTCCAGAGGGGCCCCGCCCACGTCGTGACGGCCTGTGTCTCATTGACTTCGTCGATTCGCCAATAGTACGTCGTGCCCAGATCCAGCGAGCCGGGATCGAAACTCGGCGTATCGGACGTGCCGGTCAGCGTCAGGGTATTCGGGTCCGTGCCCATGTACACCTCGTGCTCGACGGCCTCGCGACCAGCCCGCCAGTTCAGAACCGTGTCCGGCTCGACCTCGGTGACGCCGTCGGCCGGCTGCGGCTCGCGGGCCTGCGCGGGGATGTACATGAAGCGGACTTCGCTGAGGCCATACTGGCCCATCATGCCCCAACCGCTGTTGACGGTCAGACGCACGTACCGAGCCGGGACGCCGCCGAGATCAACGGCTGTATTGGCCGTGTAAGTCGGGGTCGCCGTGGCCTTGGCGAACTCGACATCGCCCAAAACCGTCCAGTCGGCCCCATTCTCAGAGTACTCCACGGTCACACCCTTGAGCCCGAAGCCAAGAATGATCTCGAACTGCACGTTGTAGTTCCAGACCAGAAGCTCATGGAGCTTGTAGACGCGATCAAATTCGTACTGGATGTACAGGGACTGGCCCTCCGGGGCGCTGGCCAGCCACATGTCGTCGCTGACGATGGAGTGCTTGCCGGCGTCGTTGAGTCCGGAACCGTTGACGGTATTCTCCGGTCCGATGTCTTCCTCCGAGATCCCGTTGCTCGTGGCGACGACCGCGGGGATGGGATAGGCGAGCGACTCGGTGGTGAAGCTCCAGACCTCGCCTCTGAAGATCGTGTTGTCCGGTGCGGCGTTCACTTCGTCGATCCGCCAGTAGTAGGTCGTTTCAAAATCGAGCCGATCCGTTGGGGCATATGTCGCGGCCGTCTGGCTCTGACTGACGAGCAGACCTGCCGCCGTGGCCCGGACCGCTTGATTGACATCGTCAAAGGACGTGCCGAAGTAGACATCATGCGTCGCGGCGAATTCACCCGCCGTCCAGCTCAGAACGACGTCGCGAGGGACGTCGGTCGCCTCGTGGGCTGGATACGGATCGGAGGCCAGTTCCGCCGAGGCGATGCCGTCCATAGCCGCACGAACTTCAGCCTGAGATAGCGCATGGTTGAAAACGGCGACCTCGTCTACGGAACCTACGAAGAAGTAGTTCCCTGTGCCCTCTGTGGCGCCGGCACCGATACGCAGGACCTGCGCCGTGTTGGGGCTGATCGTAGCGGCGGTCTCGCCGACCAGCTCTCCGTTGATGTAGAATCTCTTCTGCCCCTGGTCATAGACAGCCGCAGCGTGCGTCCATTCGCCCAGGGCGACGGCGGGTCCGTTGGTGGTGTTCCAGCCACCGGCACCGGTGCCCATCCAGAACTGCCAGGTGTTGCCCGGCTCGACGTAGATGATGTAGCCCCGCTGGGGATAGTCGTCGCGTGACGTGATGGGGGACCGATGACCGCTTCCGGTCGGGTCGGCATTGGCCCATACGCAGGCCGTGAACGCTTCTTCCGGGTTCAGCAGCGAACTGTGCGGCACATCCACTTTGTCCGGCGAACCGGCGAAATGCAGGGCCCCGCCGAAGACCCCGGTGGTCCATGCCGGGCTCCCGACCAACTGGCCGTTGTTTCCGTTCCCGCTGGAATCGCCGGCAGTGGTCCCGGAGCCTTCATCCAGCTTCCAGTACCCCACCAGATCGGCCGACGCACGGCCGGCCAAGGCCAACACCACGACCGTGAGAACCAGACAGAACAGTTGGCGGCGCATAGTCAGTCCTCCTTCAAAGCACGATGAATGGTATCACGCAGCGCCCACACACACACGTAAGCACGCACCTTCTCCGAGACATGACGCAACCCCGACCGCACACGCAACCCTCTCGCCTTCGATCCCAGCGGACCGCTACGACCGGCGTACCGGAACGCCGATCCGTTCCCTCGACTCAGTGACTGGGGGTGTAGCCGAGCTTGCCCCAGCAGCCCTTCTGCATCTGATACAAGTCCTCAAAACCCTCTTGTGTCTCCGGCGTCCAGTTGCCCTGGTGACTGTCCGCAACGAGCCGGGCCCGCTTGATCGTATCGGTGCCTCTCCATTTCCAATGCTCGACATGCCCGTCGGCAAATGAGATGTTGGTCCCGTCGCCGTGCCGCACCGGCGGGTCGTCCCACCACTGCTCCTGGTCATAGTTGACGGCATAGGCATCCGACGTCATGTACCCCTCGTCGATGAAGACCAGTCGATACGCCGGCGCCGGATTGCGGATTTCGCTTCGCTTCTTGACGTGAGCGCCGCGCACACCCTGCGTCGCAGGGTGGTTGACGGCGTTCATCGAGAACATGATCGCGTAGTGGAACGCCTCGCCCCGTCTGCCGGTGGGACAGCGATAGATCTTTTCATTCTTGATGTAAGGCCAGAGTGCCCCACGGCGAATGTCCTCTTTGGCCGCCTCCAGGTCCAGGGGATGAAAACCGTCGACCCAGGCCAGCTCGTTGCGGTGGTCGCCCCAAGTCTGGTTCGAGTTGCTGAAGCCCGTGGCGCCGTTGACGATCCGGTCGTCGTTCTCGTCGGCATACATGTTCCAGGCCAGGGTCAACTGCTTGAGATTGCTCAGGCAGGCGGCCCGGCGGCCCTGCTCGCGGGCCCGGTGCAGGGCCGGCATCAGCACCGCCATCAGAATGGCGATAATCGCGATGACAACGAGCAATTCGATGAGGGTAAACGCTCTCCGCGTCATAGGTCCTCCACTACTTTCAGGCGTGCTGTTCATACCACCTCCCTACAAAAAACCATTCCTATGATATCACGCTCTCGACGGGTCTACAACAAAAAAACCGGGCTTCCGGCGTGCCGGTGGGGGTTGCGCTTGCATTTTGGGGGCACGCCGGGGTAGGATGGAAACGGGCGCCGCCCCGTGGCTGGGAGCCGCCTTCCGAACGTACTGAGACGGGGGTTTTGCCATGCGAAGAGACCGAGGTTTCACACTGATCGAGTTGCTCGTGGTGATCGCCATCATCGCCCTGCTCATGTCGATCCTGATGCCGGCGCTGGCCCGGGTGCGGGAGCAGGCCCGCATGATCGGGTGCGCCGCGAATGTGCGGCAATGGGGGCTGGTCAGCACGATGTACGCCGAGGCCAACGACGGCAAGCTCTGGAGCGGCATCAGCACCACCTCCTGGTGGTGGCTCTTCCAGCTTCCCGAATCGCAGAAGGACTGGAAACAGAACAAGACCTGGTTCTGCCCGACGGCCACCAAGCCGATCATCGACGAGTTCGGCGTCGCGGCGCCGACGCTGAACATCTTCAACGCCTGGGGGATCTTCCGCGATCCCTACGAGGGGTACAACGCCGGCCCGAACGGGGTGGCCGGCAGCTACGGTCTGAACGGTTTTCTGATGGGCCGGACCCTCGATGCCAGCAACAGCCAGAGCTTCTGGGGCACGCTCACGAACGTCCGGAACGCCAACAACGTTCCGCTGTTCATCGACGCCCTGCGGTTCGACCTGTGGCCCCAGTCCACGACGGCCCCCGCCCAGTACGAGTTCGAGGCCTGGACAAACGAGGACATGGCCCGTTGCTGCATCAATCGCCACGGGGGCTTCGTTGGCTGCGTCTTCGCCGACGCCTCGGTGCGGAAGGTGGGCCTCAAGGAGCTTTGGACGCTCCAGTGGAGCAAGAACTTCGACACCCGGGGCCCCTGGACGCAGGCCGGAGGGGTCACCGCGGACGACTGGCCCGACTGGATTCGGAGGTTCCAGGACTACTGACCCGCCGGACCGGTCGCAGCCGCTCAGTCCTCGTCGTGTACGATGAACGTCACCTTCATGTCCACCCGGAACTCCACGATCTTGCCGTCCTCGACACGAACCTGCTGCTCCTTGATCCAGGCGCCGCGTATGTCTTTGACCGTCTCCGTGGCGCGGGCGATGCCTCTGCGGATTGCATCCTCGAAGCTCTTTGGGGAGGAGGCACTGATTTCGATCACTTTGCCGATAGACATGGTCTGATCTCCTTGACTATGGCCAGAACCGGCGTACAAGTTCCCTGGAGTTCCGCCCCCGCGGGCGAACCGGAACGAGCGCATCCTGGGCGCATCCTGCTCCTGGAACGTAGTGGTCGGCGGAGGCAATTGTTCAGCCAGATTGACGTTTTCGTCTGTGGGCAGGTCGATTCTGGCGTCTGAGGGCCGCGATAGCGCCCCGAGCCGCCAAGTGCTGCCGAGCTTGACAGGCATCGCACAGGGGCGGACAATGCGGCGGTTGAGCCGATGATCCGTTCGGCCGGCAGACGCAGGGTCCCCAGGGGAGATCGACGGATCGAGTTGTCCCGTGGTCATGCTTTGAAAGGACCAGGCATGAAGGCGTTACTCTTGGCGGCGGTCTCGGGAACGGCTCTATTCGCGGCCGGTTGTGGCAGCGGGCTCTGCCACGTCGAGGTCGATGCCATCAGCAGGAATCCCGTGGCCTCGCCGCAGACCTACTACCTTGTTCCCGCCATGCGGGACGTCAGCGAGCAGAGTCTCCAGTTCCAGGAGTATGCCGGCTACCTCCATCGCGTGTTGCAGGACAAAGGGTTCTCCGTGGCCGACCCGAACGAGGCGGAGCTGCTCGTGTTCGTCAGCTACGGCCTGGGAGCTCCGCAGACGAGTTACTCCACGTTCACCACGCCGATCTACGGCTGGACCGGCGGCGGCACGAGGACCTACAGCGAGACCACGCGCGGCCCGGACGGCACCTCGCACGTCACCGGCACGGTCACCGATGCCGGCCGCTACGGAGTCGTGGGCGCCGAAAGCCATCTGACCACGCACACGACATACCCGCGATACCTGTTCCTGGGCGCCTACGATGCCCGGAAACTGCGACAGTCGAACGGACAGGACCCTGTCGAGGTGTGGAATACCGCGGTGGTGAGCACGGGAAGCAGCGACGATCTTCGCGCGGTCATGCCGATCATGATTGCCGCCGCCGCGGACTACTTCGGCGGCAATACCGGCAGCAAGATCAAGAAGACGATGTTCCCGGGAAACCGGAAGGTCAAATGGGTCAAAGGCGAGTCCCCCGCCCCATAGCGCAAACGCCTGCCCTGACGCCGATCTGATCGAGTGTGTGTGAAAATATCGTGGCATGTGGGTGGCAGCCTCAAAGCGTAGTGCAACGGAGCTTTGGGGATGGCGAATGGGAGTGGCGCATCCGTACGGAAAGGCCTCTGCGAGGCGATGCATCCCCAAGTCCTGCGGATCCGTTCGGCTTCGCTCAGGACAAGCTTTGAGGCTGCCACCCCTGGCGGTCTGCGCCCGCAAGGGAATGCTGCCCTGGAATCCTGACAGACACGCCGAGCGAGTGTCTGTGAAAATATCCTGGCAGCCGTGTGGCAGCGGCAAGCGCAGGCTTGCCGATGGTGATACGCATGCCGTCGAAGCCATCGGCAAACTCCGCCTTGCTCCGTTTGCCGCTGCCACACAGGGCGCTCCGTGGTGGAAAACGGGCCTTGCCGCGAAATTCGCACAGACACCCGAGCGACGCGGGGGGAAAACGGAGTTGACGAGCCCGCTGTCGATCGGTAAGGTGATACAGAGGGCTCGGAAGGGTTTTCGGTTGGCGTTCGCCAGGGGCCTGAGACACGCGGAGTCCGAGCCTGCCGAGGTTCACTCGATGGGAAGGAGGACATGTCATGTTCAAGCGATCGTTATTTGTGTTTCTCTGCCTTCTGATTCCGGGCGTGGTCGGGTCCGCAACAGCCCAGACGGACGAAAGCCTCATCGGCTGGTGGAAATTCGACGAGGGCGTCGGCACGACGGCGGCCGACTCCTCGGGCAACGGCCGCGATATCGAGCTGGTGAGCGCCACGTGGGAGGAAGGATTCGCCGGCAGCGCCGTGCACTTCCACGGCGCCGGCTACGGCAGAGACCGGGAGTTCTCCAGCACCGCGAACGCCATCACGGTATGCGCCTGGGTGTGGCACGAGGCCTTCGTCGCCAATCGTGTCGAGCGATACGTCACTGTCGGTCCGGAGATCGCCGTGATTCGCAAGGAGACCGATGGACGCCTGCACTTCTACATCACTCCCGGCGGGGCGTTTTCGCACGCGTATGCCGGCGACGTTCTCGTGGAAGGCCAGTGGCTTCACGTTGCGGGCACCTGGGACGGGGCCGCCCAGCGTCTGTATCTCAACGGCGAGGAGGTTGCCACCTTGACGCCGAGCGGGGTTCTGGGCACCGGGACCATGTTCCGGCTGAGCAGTCCGGATGGAGAACCCCTGAACGGGATGCTGGACGAGGTTCGCGTTTACGACCGGGCCCTGTCGGGACAGGAGATCACGGCGGTGATGAACCCCGGCGGTCTGGTCAAGGCCGGCAAGCCGGTCCCGGCCGACAAGGCGGCCGATGTGCCGCGGGACGTGACCTTAGGCTGGACGCCAGGAGAATCGGCGGTGACGCACGATGTGTATTTCGGAACGTCGTTCGATGATGTCAATGCCGCCGGCCGGAGCAATCCGCTGGAGGTGCTGCTGGGCCAGGATCAACCGGACGCCACGTTCGATCCGCCGGGGATTCTCGATTTCGAGACGACCTACTACTGGCGCGTCGACGAGGTCAACGGCGCCCCTGACTTCACGATCTTCAAGGGCGACGTCTGGAGCTTCACGACCGAGCCGTTCGCCTACGCAATTGCCAACATCGTCGCCACCACCAACGGCAACTCCGACGCGGGCGCCGGGCCTGAGAACACCGTCAACGGCTCCGGCCTGAACACCGCCGATCAGCACTCCACCAGCAGCGGCGACATGTGGCTGGCGCTGCCCGGCGACGAGCCGCTGTGGATTCAGTGGGAGTTCGACGGCCTCTACAAACTCCACGAGATGCTCGTCTGGAACTACAATGTCCAGTTCGAGCTGATCCTCGGCTTCGGGCTCAAGGACGTGACAATCGAGTATTCCGAGAACGGAGCGGATTGGACTGCGCTGGGCGACGCGACGTTGAATCGGGCGACGGCCAGCCCGACGTACGCCGCCAATACGACGGTGGACCTCCAGGGTGTGGCCGCCCGAAGCGTGCGGATGACCGTCCACAGCGGCTACGGCATGATGGGCCAGTACGGCCTGAGCGAAGTCCGCTTCATGTACATTCCCACGCAGGCCCGCCAGCCGCAGCCGGCGGACGGCGCGACGGACGTCAGCGTCGAAAGCACGCTGGTCTGGAGAGCCGGTCGCGACGCCGTCTCGCACGAGGTCTACTTCGGCACCGACGCCGCAGCGCTCGCCCTCGTCGATACCGTCAGCACGAGCGGCTACACGCCCGACGAGCTGAATCTCGGCGCCACGTACTACTGGCAGATCAACGAGATCCAGGAGACCGAGTCCTGGCAAGGACCCGTCTGGAGCTTCGCGACACAGGAGTACATTGTGGTCGATGACTTCGAAAGCTACAACGACGACCTCGACGCCGGCACAACGATCTTCGACACCTGGCTCGACGGCTGGGTCAACGACACCGGCTCGACCGTCGGCCATCTCGACGCCCCCTTCGCCGAGCGGACCATCGTCCACGGCGGCGAGCAGTCCATGCCCCTGTCCTATGACAACACCTCCGTCGCCGTCTCCGAGGCCGATCTGGAGCTGTCGGCGAACTGGTCGCGGCACGGCATCCGGAGCCTGTCGCTGTACTTCTACGGCGCCGACGGCAACACGGGGCAGCTCTACGTCAAGATCAACGGCACGAAGATTGCTTACGACGGACCCGCGATCAACCTGACGCGTCCATCCTGGCAACTGTGGAGCATCGATCTGTCGCAGGCCGGCAACGTCAGTAACGTCCGCTCGCTGACGATCGGCGTCGAGGGCGCCGGCGCCAAGGGCGTTGTGTACATCGACGACGTCCGGCTGTATCCCGAGGTCCTCGCCTACACTTCGCCCGACGTCACCGGCGCGGGCGATGCCGTGCAGGGTGTCCCCAACGATGCCGACTGGCCTGCCGCCGAGACGCCGAACCTGGCGATAGATGACAACGTGGACACGAAGTTTCTGCACTTCAAAGGCGTAACGGAACCGACCGGCATTCGGGTCACCCCGTTGGTGGGACCGACGGTGGTGACAGGCCTGACGCTGACGAGCGCCAACGATGCGCCCGAGCGCGACCCGGTCGCGTTCGAGCTGTACGGCTCGAACGAGACGATCGACGGGCCGTACACGCTGATCGCCGACGGCGACGTGGTGGACTTTGCCGGCGCGACCGCCTGGCCGCGGCTCACGAAGACGACTACGCCCATCGAGTTCGCCAACACCGTGGCGTACGCGTACTATCAACTGCTGTTCCCGGCCGTGCGCACCCCCGCCTCGGCCAACAGCATGCAAATCGCCGAGATCGAGCTGCTCGGCGCCGTCGCCCCGTAGGAGTCGGTCCGGGCATCGAAAGGTATGTCCAGGGGCCTGTACCATCCCGGTGCAGGCCCCTTCTCCATCGAGGCAACGCACCGGGTTCTTGCGGAATCTGGCGGCATTCCGGGCGTGTTCTATCCAGAGCGAAGCGTGTGTCACGCTGTTGCGCCTGTCACGGCCAGACCGAATCCGATCGTCTTGCCGAAAAGTTGAGGGCCCGGCAGGACGTTTGTTAAAGCGAGAGCCTCCCTGTGTCCGATACAAACCGATAACACGCGTCGGGCCAACCGAGGCCTATGGGGTGGATCGATCTGGCTGAAGGTCGTCTCCGTGTCACTTGCACGGGCGTTATCGGGCATTCCGATGGAAAGGACATCCTATGAGAAGCTGCACAATTCTCACCACGGTCACCTGCATGTTGTGCGCATGGGTTTGCGGCTGTACGACGACGCCGACGCCGTCGATCTGGCCGGGCGCATCGTCGAAAGTCTGGCTCCACTACAAGGCGGAACCGATGGCTTCGCCGGAGGAGGCGATTGGCGCCATCAAGAACCTCCAGCAGAACTTCGTCGAATGGAGCGCCGGCGTGCCCCTGACCGCGCTCGACGTGGATGCCTTCGGCCTGCGGGCGAAGTGGGAATGGACGGAGGTCACGCAGCAGACGAACTACGTTCCCAGCTACGGCGGATTCTTTGCGGGCTACAACTACGTCCCCGTCTACAGCGGGTCCTATCAGACGCAGACCTACAGTACTGAAAAGAACGACATGCTGGTGATCCCCTTCGACGATGTCAAAGGTTTGGCCCTGTTCCACATGCCGTACCTCGCCAGAGAGTTCAAGTACGGTCTAGCGGTCGCCACCAGCCAGAAGGAGATTCACTTGCGCATGGCAGACGCGGACTCCCAACTCAAGCTGGCCAATGCGATCTATGCTCTGGCAGCGGCGCGCGGCGCCGATCTTCGCAATCCGTCCGTAGGATTGCAGATAAGCGAGTTGACCCCTGAGCAGCGCGCGGCCCTCGGCCTGCCGGAGGATGCCGGCCTTTTGGTCTCCTCGGTGGCAGAAGGTGGTCCTGCCGGGCAAGCGGGCATCCAGTTCCTCGATGTCCTGCTGGAGATCAACGGTCAATCGCTGAAGACCGCCGACGGCATCGCGCCGATCGTGCAGGCCGCCCAGCAGGCGAACGGGCAGCCTATCTCGGTCAAGCTGCTTCGCCGGCAGATGGCGACCCAGCCGGTCACCAACAAGGCCGGGAAGGTCACCGGAGAGCAGGAAGTGGAGGAAAAGATCGAGCACACCGTCGAGATCACTCTGTAAAACCCGGTTGCGCGGTCCATCCCTCGTCACTCGCAGCACGTTGGCCGGCCGGGTGCAAGGCGTCCGGCATGGCCTGCGTCGGAATACGCACACAGGCGGGTTGATTTGGTCGGCGGATTGCCCTACACTGTTCCCGGTCTGGGGTTCAGAGGCAATACGATTTGGCTGGATCATACGTCACATTTCGCGCGCTGCGCAACGCGGCGAAGATCGCTCGGCTGGGGCTGTACGACGCCGTCGCCCCTTAGCATTCCGTCCGAGCGGCGAAAGGGTTTGTCCAGGGGCCTGTGCCATCCCGGCGCGGGCCCCTTTTCCATCGAGGCGATGCTCCTAATTCCCTTTGTTTACGACGCGCGGCGGCGAATAGCTGTGGTCGATCACGGGAACGTCCGGCGGGACGTGCAGACTGTCCAATTCGAAGATTTCGTCCGGCGCCTCGAACTGCGTCTGAATGTCGGTCACCTCCAGGCGTCCTTCGCCGACAGTACCATCATCAACAGAGTACTTGTACCGTCCCTTCGCGAGCACCCACGCTCCGTTCGCAAGTTGCGAATACTCGTACGCGCCTTCGAAGTCCCGCCACAATTGCCCGGAAGACCTCAGATACTTGTACTTGCGTGCAACCAGATTGAATCCTCTGCGGCTGTCTATGACGAACTGCGTGAAAGACGTCTTCGCCCCTTCCGTGATCGTCAGCAAACCATCCTGGGAGGCGTCAACGGACAGGGTCCGGCCCTCCACCTCAAATCGTCCCTCTTGCAGTTTTCCGACAAGAGAGTGCATGGCCCTGCCCACGTTTTCTTTGCCGACAGCGCCCTCGAGGATGACGAAGCTGTGATACAGATCAGCCAGGAGCGACCATCGGTATTCTTCGTCTGCCAGAGGGAAGATGCGCAAGGTGCTCGGGGTTGCATAGAGGGCGAGCTTCTCGTTATTGTCCAGGGCGTATACGCGCTCGCCAGGGCCAAAGAGCCTGTCCTGTTCGTATCGCCGCTTGTTGTCCTTCTGGATGTAGTCAAAGCTCACCCACTGAGGGCCAAACACCTTGTTAGGCGGTATCTGCCGCCCTTCTTGCACCTGCTGGACGTTGAAGATCCTCCCGCGGACCCTCACCGGTCCGGTCTTGCGGACATTCGCCTCGTAACCGCGCGCGATGGATTCAAGGGTCGCGATGAGCTCATCGCGGCAGGTCAGATCCACATGCCCGCCGGAGGCAGCCACTGCAAAGGAAAGCTGGATGGCGTGAATGATGCACACAAGTCGAGCAGTTCCCATTCGGTCACCTCGCCTTTCATCGACATCATCAAAAGAGCGACAGGAATGAAGCACGCGGGTGCCACGGACTCGTCCGGGATGCTGAATCCCAACGTCGCCGCCTTCCGCGCCCGCCTGGGGGCGGCTGGTTCTCGTGGAACAGATTATCCCGGAACGACGTCGATTAGACAAGGACGATCACGAAGAACCCGCTCGTTGGCTCCAGTATGGAGCGATTTGGCCGTGTCTCGTCGCTGGCGAGCGCGGAGGCCGGGCTCAATCGATCCGGCATGGCCTGCGTCGGAATAAGCACACAGGCGGGTTGATTCGGCCGGCGGATTGCCCTACACTGTTCCCGGTCTTGGGGTTCACAGGAGCAATACGATTTGGCTGGATCATACGTCACATCTCGCGCGCTGCGCAACGCGGCGAAGATCGCTCGGCTGGGGCTGTTTGCCGCATTGCTGTCGGTCTGGCTGGCGGCGACGACGGTTGCGGCTGACGGCTCGGTGGGCACAGCGATCCTGAGTCCGCCACAGCAGGCGTGGTTCCCCAAGGCGCCGGCGCTGCCAGCCCCGCCCGACGACCGCGTCGAGGTCTCCACTGTCGAGGAACTCATCCGGGCCATCGAGAATGCCCGGCCGGGCCAAACGATCCTCGTTGCCGACGGTCACTATCGGATGCCGCGCTACGTCGAGATCCGCGTCGACCGCGTGACGCTGCGCGGGGCCTCGGGGCATCGCGACCGCGTCGTCCTCGACGGGGTCCAGAGCATGCACGGCGAGCTGCTCGGTTTCCGGGGCTGTTCGGATGTGACCGTTGCCGACCTGACGATTCAAAACATCCGCTACAACGGGTTCAAGATCAACTCCGACTCCGGCGTACAACGGCTGACGATCCACAACTGCATCATCCACAACATCTGGCAGCGCGGCGTCAAAGGCGTCAAGGTGCCGCCGGAGAATCGGGAGGCCCTGCGGCCGAAGGGCTGCCGCGTGCAGTACTGCCTGTTCTACAACGACCGGCCCAAGCGGCTGGCCGACGACCCGCAAGACATCGCGCAGGGCAACTACATCGCCGGCATCGACGTGATGTACGCCAAGGGCTGGACCATCTGCGACAACGTGTTCGTCGGGATTCAGGGCCGGACCTTCGAAGGACGCGGCGCGGTCTTCCTGTGGTTCGACACGCAGGATTGCGTCGTCGAGCGCAACATCATCATCGACTGCGACGTGGGCCTGCAACTCGGCAACGCCCACCGCGCCGACGAGGTGCAGTATCACTGTCTCCGATGCGTCGCGCGGAGCAACTTCATCACGCGGGCGCCCGAGGCGGGCATCGTGACGGTCTACACGAAGGACTGCGCGGTCGTACACAATACGATCCACGACCCGGACAGCCGGATGGGCCGCCTGCTCCGCACGGTCTTCACGAACGACGGTCTTCTCGTCGCGAACAACCTGCTCAGCGGGCCGGGAACGAGCAACGAATCCGACAGCGAGATTCGGTTCGTCGGCAATCTGCTGCGCGACGCGTCGGGCGCGTTCGCCGATCCGGCCCATGGCGATCTCCATCTGACGCAGGCGGCCGACGAGATCATCGACCAGGGCGCCGCCCTGCCTGCGCCGGTCGGCGAAGACATCGACCGCCAACACCGCGACAGCCAGCCCGACATCGGCGCCGATGAACGAATCTGAGAACGATACAGAAGAACCAAGTCCATCGAAGAAAGGCACACATGCGTACCACTACAACAGTTCTGATTGTCGCTCTGACGCTTCTGGCCGCCACGCCATTGCACAGCGAGGAAGCCCCCTACCAGGCCACCACCACCGCCGATCCGCAGATCGCGCCCGCCGACCTGGAGCTGCTCCTGAAACCCTTGCGCAAAGACGAGCTGATCGTCGAGACGGAGGCGTGGCTGGCCCTGCTCCAGGCCAAGGTCCGGGAGATCAGTCTGGCCGAGATCGAGGCGAAACAGAAGGGACGCGAGATTTCCGAGACCAAACAGGACCTCAAAGAGCAGATCAAAGAGATCCAGCAGGAGGCCGAGCCCAACGCGGCGCCGTCGGCGACCGCAGAGGCCAATCCGCCAGCGGCACGCGTCGAGCAGAAGATCCAGCAGAAGCTCGACACTCTCGATCAAAAGGCGGAAGAGATCGTCGAGGCGGCGGCAGACGTGAATCAGGTGGCCACGGAGGCCAAGGAGGCGAGCGCCTCAGAGAAGGACATCGCCGAAAAGGCCGAGGCCGTGGAGGATGCCAAGGCGAAGCTGCAACAGGCCGCCGCACAGGTCGAACAAGCCGGGATGGAACTGGAGGAAAAGGTCAAGAAGATCGGCGAGGCCGAGCTGGAGCTGCACGCCAAAGTCAGAGAGCAACTGCTGGCCAACATCAATCGCTTGCACGAGGAACAGACGGCCCTGACGGACCGCGTGCGCGTGGTGATCGCGGCACTGGAGGCCAAAGGGGGTGACGTCGCCGAGTACCGTAAGTACGTCGATGCCGTTTCCGGCCTGAAGGTGGACGTCAAGGACATCAGCGCGACGCGCGCGATCGTCTTCGGGTGGCTCAAGTCGCCCCAGGGCGGGCTCCGCTGGGGCAAGAGCATCCTGTCCTTCATCCTGATCGTGGTGGCCGCCAAGATCCTGGCGGTCATCCTCAGCCGTCTGACGCGCCGCGCGGTGGCCATGAACAAGAAATGCTCCGACCTGCTGCGGGATTTCCTGGTCAACCTCGTCGGCAAGGCGGTGTTCGTCATCGGCGTGGTGGTCGCTCTGTCGATGCTGGGCATCAACATCGGGCCGCTGGTGGCCGGGATCGGGGCCATCGGTTTCATCGTCGGCTTCGCCCTCCAGGGCACACTGGGCAACTTCGCCGCCGGCCTGATGATCCTGATGCACCGCCCGTACGACGTGGGAGACGTCGTGCAGACCGCCGGCGTCACTGGCAGCGTACAATCGATGAACCTGAACACCACGACGATCAAGACGGCCGACAACCAGGTGGTGGTCGTGCCCAACGGGTCCATCTGGGGCAACAACATCGTCAACGTCACCGGCAGCGACACCCGCCGCGTGGACATGACCTTCGGCATCAGCTACAGCGACGACATCGCCAAGGCTCAGCGCATCCTGGAGGACATCCTCCGATCGCATCCGCTCGTGCTGAAAGAGCCGGCGTTCAACGTGAAGATGCACGAGCTGGCCGACTCGTCCGTGAATTTCATCTGCCGGCCCTGGACCAAGACGGGCGACTACTGGACGGTGTACTGGGATGTCACGCGCAGCGTTAAGGAGCGGTTCGACGCCGAGGGCGTCTGCATCCCGTTCCCGCAGCGCGACGTTCACGTCATCCAGGCCAAGGCTTGAGCCTCCGCCGACTCGGGACGCCGCGCCAGACGACAGGGCGCAACAGTGTAGCCGGCACGGCGGGGAAGAAGTCCCGGTCGATATCCGTGGAAGACGCGGCAAAACACCGGAATTCTTGTGGGATTTGGCGGTTTTGACACGTGGGGCACCCGGATAAGCCGCCGGGACTATTGAAACCCGACGGAACCCCGTGGTATGATGGAAACTGTGGCGCACGCAAAGCCCACCCCGTCATGGCGTGCGCACAGACAGGCCCTGCATGTCTGGTTGGAGGCTACAGGCGGCGATCCGGCGCGTGGCCGGGAGCGGATCAGCAGGTTCACTCGGTCTGAAGGAGGATGTGTCATGAATAGGTGCTCATTTCTTGTGCTTGTCGCATTCCTGATCGTGATTCCCGCCTGGTCGGCACTGGCCATCCCCGAGAATCTGGTCCTGTACTGGTCGTTCAATGAGGGCCGGGGAACCGTCGCCAAAGACCGCAGCGGCAACGGAAACGACGGGGCCCTCGAAGGCGGCGCTGCCTGGGTCCCGGGCGCCATCGGCATGGCGCTCGAGTTCAACGGCTCCGATTCGCTGGTGAGAGGTCCGCACATTCCCTTCAACAGTCAGAGTTTCACGCACGCGCTGTGGGTCAATCCGTCGGCGTTGCCGGGGGATCAGTCCGTGTTCTCCCAGTACCAGGCGAGCAGCGCGAACCAGGGTCTGCACTACCGGATCACATCTGCCGGAGTTGTTCGCATGGGGTTCTACTCCAACGACCTGGACCTGCCGGCTGGAACGGTGCAGGTGGGCACCTGGTACCACCTGACGTTCTGGTATGACTTCGACGGTCAGAACCGCAAGGTCTACATCAATGGCGAACTCGCGGGAGAGGGTGCGGCGGCTCCCTACCTCGGGACCGCAGGTGACACGCTCGTTGGCACGTTCTGGAGGCCGGATCGCGCGGACCGTGTGCCGGAGTGGTTCAACGGAATGATCGACGACGTCCAGGTTTACGGTCGGGCGCTGGCCGAGGAGGAGATTCAGGATATCATGCTCGGCCTGACGGATCCCGATCTCGCGTATGACCCCAGTCCCGCCGATGAGGCCATCGACGTGCCGCGCGATACCGCCCTGAGCTGGACAGCGGGCCGGTCCGCGGCGACGCACGATGTGTACTTCGGGACGTCTTTCGATGACGTCAACGATGCCGGCCGGGCCGATCCGAGAGGCGTCCTCGTCAGCCAGGGCCAGACGGAGACGAGCTACGATCCAGCCGGCCTGCTGGATTTCGGCACGACCTGGTACTGGCGAATCGACGAGGTCGGCGCTGCCCCGGACAACACGGTCCACAAGGGCGATGTCTGGAGCTTCACGACCGAGCCGCTCGCCTATCCGGTCCAGAACATCGTCGCCACCAGCAACGGGAGCTCCGAGGCCTCATTCGGGCCGGAGAGGACCGTCGACGGCTCCGGACTCGACGCCGACGATCGGCACTCGGTCAACAACGCCGACATGTGGCTGGCCGACCCGCCGGCCGAGGGGACCCTATACATCCAGTACGAGTTCGACCGTCTCTACAAGCTCCACGAGATGCTCGTCTGGAACTACAACGTCGAGTTCGAGCTGATCCTCGGTTTCGGCCTCAAGAACGTAACCGTCGAGTATTCCGAGAACGGGACGGACTGGACCGTGCTGGGCGACGTGGAGTTAAACCAGGCGACCGCCAAAGCGACGTACGCCGCCAACACGACCGTCGAATTCGGCGGGGTTCCGGCCAGGTTCGTCCGCCTGAGCGTCAACAGCGGATGGGGCGTGATGGGGCAGTTCGGGCTCAGCGAGGTCCGCTTCCTGTACATTCCCGCGCAGGCTCGCCAGCCGGAGCCGGCCGATGGAGCCACCGAGGTGGAGCTGGGCGCCGCACTGACCTGGCGCAGCGGCCGCAACGCAGCCTCGCACGAGGTGTATCTGGGCACGGACCCGGCGGCCCTGACGTTGTCCGGCACAGTCGACAGCCCGACGTTCGCGCCCGAGGGCATCGAGTTCGGGAGCACCTACTACTGGCAGATCGTGGAGGTCAACGAGGCCGACGCCGTGACAGCGTGGCCCGGCGAGGTCTGGACCTTCTCGACCCAGGAGTACGCACTGATCGACGGATTCGAGACGTATAACGACGACGTCGACGCCAAGACGACCATCTTCGACACGTGGATCGACGGCTGGACCAACGACACCGGCGCTACCGTCGGCTACCTCAACGCCCCGTTTGCCGAGCGGAAGATCGTGCACAGCGGCAAGCAGTCCATGCCGATGGCCTACGACAACTCAGCGGCGCCGTTTTACTCCGAGGCCGAGCGGACGTTCGACACCGCTCAGGACTGGACCGTCGGCGGCGCCGACAGCTTGAGGCTGTATTTCTGCGGCGCTGCGGCCAACTCCGCGCAGACGCTCTACGTCACGCTGGCCGACAGCGCCGGACGCACGGCAACCGTCAGCGGTACAGATCCGCAGGCCGTCCAGGCGACCGAGTGGCAGGAGTGGCGGATCGCCCTCAGTGAGTTCGGCGGCGTGACGCTGAGCCGTGTCCAGACCCTGGTGATCGGCGTCGGCAATCGTGCCGCCCCGGCCGCCGGCGGCACGGGCATCGTCTACATCGACGACATCGGCTTCGGCCGCCCCGCCACCGCCGAGTAGTATCCGGAAGTCCGTAGGATGGGTGTCCCGATGGCCATCGGGACGCCTATCCTACGTGCTGGTCTACACGGGTCGGTCGCAGCGGAGAGGAAACACGTTCTGACAGAGAAGACCATCGCGTTTTTCCAGTTGACGAAGTCCCGAAGACACCGTATGATGTCTCTCACGTTGGAGTGAGGAGAGATGAAAGGTTCCAGTCCTGCCTGAACTCTCCCGCCGTGGTGTGTCATCCACAGAGTGCCGGCCCGCAAGGGGGGCGTTCTCACATTATGAAAGGGGAGATTGATGAGACGAATCGCTGTTGTTTGTGCCGTGGCGGTGGTTGCGATGATGATTGTTCTTCCGGCCGGTTGCAGTTCCACCTCCTCGGCATCGAGGGAGGACCAGTGCCTCATCAAGAATGAAGTCATGTTGGCCGGATACCAGACGGGCAAGGTTGCCGGCTCGCTCGAATCGCTGGGGATGGAGCTGTCGATGCCGTTCTGGTTCCTCTCGGGCAACTGATCGTCGGTCAGCAACAAGAGTCTGTCAGCGCGTTGAGACTGAGACCGCCGCCTTCGGCGCCTTCGCTTCAGGGCTTCCAAGGGCTACGGCTCGCGGCAGGTCGGCCTGCGCTCAGAATTCGTCCTTGAGGGCGATCATCCACTGGGGCCAGTCGTTGGGCTGGACGCCGCCGGCCTTGGTCCAGGGGCCCTGGACGTCGAACGATTTGTGCCACTTCAAAGTCCAGAGCTGCTTGAGGGCGACCTTGCGGACCGACCAGTCGGCGAACAGGACAAACTGCGCGCCGCCGTGCCGGTTGACGCAAAGCCGTTGCATCTCGTGCCCGCTCATGACCGGCGTCGCGTCGCCCCAGGACGGCGGCTCGTCGGTATCCAGAGGCCAACCGTCGACCCACCAGCCTTCGGTGAAGACCGGGACGTTGTAGGCGCCCTTGACCTGGTAGGTCCGCCAGTAATCCTTGGCCGGACCGCGCCCCCACAGGCTGTCCATGCCCGCCGGCGGATTGCACATCCAGCCGTTGGGTGCGTAGCTGCCTTCGTCGCCGCCGTGTGAGGCGGGAACCCGCCAAGCGTCGAAGGGAGTGGTCGCGATCGCCATCGCATCCACCGAGGTCCCGGACCGATGCTTGACCGCCGTCGGGCACAGCCACATCTTCTTGTCCTTCGAAAGCGGCCGCATGCACTCGCGCCACCAGTCGCCGTGCGCAACGTCGGCGCCGAAGTTTTGCATCAGTCCGCTGTAGAAATAGCCGTTGTTGTCGTCGCAGTACATCGCGAAGATCAGGCCCCACTGGTGCAGGTTGGACTTGCAGCCCACGCCTCGCGCCTGGCGGCGCACCCGCTCCAAAGCCGGCATGAGAATCGCCATCAGCAGCGCAATAATCGCGATCACCACCAGCAATTCGATCAGCGTAAAGGCCCTGGGATTGACTATTGACGATTGATGACTGATGATTCGTCTTGCGCTGTCGGTCATCATGTCCACTCCTGTCGGGCGACCTTCCACAGCCGCGATCTGGCCCGTCCCTATTATGCCCCCGTAGCTCCGCCCGAACAAGAGAAACCACGAACGCGATCGCCCAACGAAAGACCCGCCCTGGCGAAACGACCGAAGCGCCCGGCCGGGAAACGACCGGAAGCGGGGCCGACGCCATCCGGGCGTCCGATAAGCGCGCCGGTGTCCGGAGAGGCAATCTCCCAAGTGCACCCGTCCCAGAGGAAAACGAGCAAAAGAACCACACCTGGACCGAACTACCGAACCCTCGTCTCAAAAGCGTCGATAAAGATCCAGGACGGAATGCAGGCCTGCGTACGGGTCCGGAAATGCCGCCCATCGGCGTGTCCGACCTTTCGCGCTTGCCATTCTGGCAGAAGTAATGCATTATATAGGCTGAAGCAGTGCGATTTGCGTCTCCATGAGCAGCGTCCGTCGCGTGCGACAACGCAACAGGGGCTTTTGGCTCTTTGGGGACGGGCACGAGGCCTGCCGGCAAGAAGAGACAATGGAGATGACGTAGGATATTTTTCGCACATTGTTTTGGGACGTGAATGGAGTCCTTTCTCTGGTCGATGGTGGATAGGTCAAGACGAAACCATTCAGTCAGAGAAAGGACCTAATGATGCAGAACAGTACA
>Ga0208458_1000244_pt1 | contig 65360 bp, 53 predicted proteins | sample AD_UKC085_MetaG_FD_184432 | JGI IMG/M metagenome (GOLD analysis project Ga0208458, IMG submission 184432) | Active sludge microbial communities of municipal wastewater-treating anaerobic digesters from USA - AD_UKC085_MetaG (SPAdes) (version 2) | ecosystem: Engineered > Bioreactor > Anaerobic >... | reverse complement strand
GTTTCAGCACGGAGGATCAGAAAGAAGGCATGAAGGCGTTTCTGGAGAAGAGAAAACCGACTTTTACGGGAAAATAAACACAAGGGGCTTCAGGATGGCCCCGTGTCACGGCGTTTAAATTTTTGATGATGGTGTAATTCATCAACATGAACATTTGATCACAATTCATTAAACAAGGAGGGCGTTATGAAAAGGACTTTTTCGGTTTTTGTCGTATTGTTGATGTTATTTATGCTCCCCGGTATTTCATTGAGTTACAATAAAATGGGGCCATATATCAGCGGTCAGTTGGGCGTGAGTTCCCTGACCGATAGCGATGTATCAATAGACGGGTATGACCTCGGGACCATAGAATATGACCCCGGTTTCGCGAGCAGTTTTGCCGCCGGGTTCAACTTTGGCATGTTCAGAATCGAAGGAGAATGGGGATACCAGGGGAATAATGTCGATTATAAATATGATCATTACTATGATGATTATGATGACGATTACTATGATGATGACGATGAGAGCGATATGACGGTCTATTCCTTCATGGGTAATTTTTATCTGGATTTTGTCAATCCGTCTCCGGTTACACCGTTCATTACCGGTGGAATCGGCATAGCCAATGTTGAATTATTTGATGCGGATGATACGGTATTAGCGTATCAGGTAGGGGCCGGTCTGGCCTTTGCCATTAACCCCCATATGAGTATCGATGTAAAATACAGGTATTTCGTCACGGAAGACCTTGATCTTGAAGGTTACGATGTTGAATTCGCGTCCCATAATGTTTATTGCGGATTCAGGTTTACTTTTTAGCTGCTCCTGCTGATCATTAAAAAAAGCCAGAGCCGGGACATTCATCCTGCTCTGGCTTTTTATTCATTTTTATTTAGCGGAATCCTCTAAGCTGATTTAATTCATATCGAAATTCATCTCTTCCCGGAAGTTGCGATTACGATCAGCGACGGATCATAGTCTTCCGGTTTTTCATAACCCAGAAGATTCAGAAGGGTTGCCGCGATATTGGACAGCCCTTTTTCTTTGAGGTCCGCCATCCGGTATTCGTCATGGTAAAATGGATCGTAGATAATAAAGGGAACCGGATTCAGTGAGTGTGCGGTTTTTACCGATTTTGCGCCCTTTTTGTCGATCGTGAACATCTGGTCCGCGTTGCCGTGATCCGCTGTGACAACGGCAATACCGCCCGTTTCTTTAACGGCGGCCAGCAGTTCTCCCAGGCATTTATCCACGGTTTCCATCGCGATGATGGCTGCTGCCATCGAACCGGTATGACCGACCATGTCGCCGTTCGGGTAATTAAGTCTGCCGAATCTATAATCACCGCTCTTGAGCAGTTCAATGGCCTTGGCGGTGATTTCTCTGGCTTTCATCTGGGGAGCCTTGTCGAACTCAATCCTGTCGGAAGGGATCTCCACGTATGTCTCCAGCGATTCATCAATGTAACCGGAGCGGTTGCCGTTCCAGAAGTAGGTTACATGGCCGTACTTCTGCGTTTCAGATACCGCGAAGGTTTTCACCTTTTCGGCGCAGAGATACTCGCTGATGACGCGATCAATCGCCGGCGGCTGCACCAGAAAATTCGGCGGGATATGGGCGTCACCGTCATATTCCATCATGCCCCCGTAGAAGATGTCCGGCAGCGGTCCGCGGTCGAATTCGGAAAAGTCCTTTTCGGTGAATGCCCTGGATATCTGAATGGCGCGATCCCCGCGGAAGTTGAAAAAGACCACAGCGTCCCCGTCATGAATTTTTCCATTGGGTTTTCCCGCATCATCGGTAATGACAAAAGCGGGCAGATACTGATCGGTTGCCCTCGGGTCTTCCTCATAAAAAGTTTTTACGGCCTCGGAAGCGGATAAGAATTTCCGGCCTTCTCCACGCACATGCGCATCCCATCCCCGTTTCACGATGTTCCAGTCGGAGTTGTACCGGTCCATGGTGACCTTCATGCGTCCGCCGCCAGAGGCAATGGCATAATCAAGGCCTTTTTCAGCGGATATTTTCTTCAATTTTTCTTCAGTGGGAACAACATAATCAAGCGCCGTCCGCTCCCCCACATCCCTCCCGTCCAGAAGAGCATGAATCCTCACTTTCTTGAAATTCAGCTCGGCGCATTTGTCGACCATAATAAACAACTGTTCGATATGGGAATGGACATTGCCGTCCGATAAAAGTCCGATGAAATGAACCGTCCCGCCGTTTCGGGAGCGCTGGGCGATGTTTGCCCATACATCAGTCTGAAAAATTGCTCCGGTCTTGAGCGCCTTGTTGACCAGACGGGCGCCTTGGGCAAAAACTCTGCCTGCGCCGATGGCATTGTGTCCGACCTCGCTGTTTCCCATGTCGTCATCCGAGGGCAGCCCGACCGCCGTGCCGTGAGCCTTCAGTTGCGTGTAAAGCTTGGATTTAAATAATTGATCAAGATTAGGTGTATTGGCCTGATAAACAGCATTCGTTTCATCTTCCTTGCCGATGCCGACGCCGTCAATAATAATCAGCAGCAGAGGCCCTTTTCTGCCGGCAAAGGAATTTAATTTTCTGAGACTTAATGACATGGGGATGCTCCTTCATTTTTCACTCGGGATGGTATTTTTCCCGGGCATCTTTATAGATAAAAGTGGAAATCCGGTCAAGAAAAGAAATGTTAAAAAGATCCTGAAGGAGCGTGCTGTTTTTAGCGGTAGTGTTGAGCCTGAATTTCATACATGCGGGCGTACGGGCCGCCCCGTCGGATCAGTTCTTCATGACTTCCGCTTTCTATAATTTCTCCTTGCTCCAGCACGCAGATCCGATCAGCCATTCGCACGGAAGAGAAACGGTGACTGATGAGCAGTGCCGAACGTCCCTTAAGCAGTTTCTTGAAAGATTCAAAAACATCGTGTTCCGCCTGTGCGCTGAGCGAACTGGTGGGTTCATCCAGGATCAGCAGCTGCGCGTCGCGCATAAAAGCGCGCGCCAGAGCGACCTTTTGCCATTCCCCGATGCTCAGTTCCACTCCTTTTTCAAACCGGTTGGACAATATCGTTTCATAACCGTAGGGCAGGTGACCGATGACCTTATCCGCGCCTGACTGCCCGGCGGCCATGTGAACGCGTTTGTCGTCAGGAGGGGTGGTGATATCTCCAATCCAGATATTTTCCCGTGCTGTAAGAGGGTAATGCAGGTAGTCTTGAAAAATGACGGTAATTTCCCGGCGCAGCGCCTGGATATCAAAATCACGGAAATCGGTTCCGTCCATGGTCACTCGTCCCTCCGAAGGATCATAAAGGCGGCACAACAACTTGGCCAGGGTTGTCTTGCCTGATCCGTTATCGCCCACCAGTGCAACAACCTCTCCGGGGCTGATTGTCAAATTGATGTTGCGGAGGACACGTTCTTCAACTGTTGGATATTTGAAAAAAACATTTTCGAGCTTGATACCCGACTGCATTGGACGGGGAACAGGGGCGCAGATCTGAGTCCCGGCTGTCTGCGGCTTCAGTTCCAGAAAGGCATAAAAGTAATTCAAGAAAATACTGTCTTCATAAAGGCCCGCCAGCCCGCTCATGATGCCCTGCAGATATCCCTGCGCCCGTTGAAAGGCCTGGTAGTACATGACCATGTCTCCAAGCGTCATTGCGCCATGGATTGTTCGCCAGGCAATATAAGCCAGCATGCCGAAAAGTGCCGCAACGGCCCCGGTCTGGGCAATCAGATCCTGGATGGAGCGCATCTTTTCCAGATGGAGACGCTCCCCGCGCAGCATTTCCCGAAATTTCCGGTATCTGTCCCGGAAAAGTTCACTCAGGTTGAACAGGCGCAATTCCTTCGCGGGATGGCCGCCTATTAATAGATGATGATATTCGTCGATCTTCCGTTCCGTTTCCGTGCGGCGGGCTTTCCATTCGTAATGCCTGTCGGCATGACGCATCTTGAAGACAATGCCCGGCAGGACAGCGGCAAACAGGATCAAGGCGATAGCCCAGTGCAGATAAAAAATAAGTCCCGCCATGGCCAAAAGTGAAAATCCGTTTTGTCCCAAACCGGACAGTGCGTTGACAATGCGGTTGGGACGGTAAGCGGCTTCATACTGGGTGCGGTGGAGCGTGTCGTAGTAATTGGCGTTGTCGTAATAGGCCAGATCGACAGCCGCCGACTGGCGGTGAATAATATCCGTGACGTGATCTGTAACGAGATGCCCCTGATGTTCCTTCACGATATTCTCCAGGGCGCGGCATCCCGAAGTCAGGACCGTTGCCAGACCGGCGAGTCCAATCCATAACATAACATCGCGCAGGGCTGCTGATTTATCCGGCGAGGTGATTCCCGCCGTAACCGCGTCCACAATCAGTTTGATCAGGTAAAGGGTGAGAAGCGGGAGAAACGACTGGATAAGCATAAGCCCCAGGCCTGCCATCGTCCAAGCTTTTGCGCTTTCCCAGACCAGTGCCACGGCCCGATGCAGATGCATCACCCCTCTGATTTTATCAAAATAACTGATCTTCAAGATTGAGCCTTTTTTTCTTTTTCATAAACAGGGACGGAATATTCTTATGACTCGTTGATAATCTTTTATCACATAACTTCACGTTTTTAAAGGCAGTTGAGAAATACTTTGCGGATACAGCGGTGGAAGACTCTTTTTTTGTGCGCTTTTCCAGACCGGAATTTATCTTTGCGGGCATGAAACCGAATAAGTGCTTCAAACAAAAAAGGGGTGGATTGTTCCACCCCCTTTTGGTTGTCTTGAATAAAAGTGTTTTAAACGTTTTCCAGAATCATGGACATGCCCTGTCCGCCGCCGATGCACAGCGAAGCCAGCCCGCGTTTCAAACCTTTTTTCTTCATCTGCATCGCCAGCGTGTAGGTAATGCGGGCGCCGGAACAGCCGATGGGGTGACCGATGGAAACCGCGCCGCCGTTAAGGTTGCATTTTTCTCCATCAACGCCCAGCTCTTTCATGCAGGCCAGCGCCTGAACGGCAAAAGCTTCATTGAGTTCGAACAAATCAATGTCTTTGACGGTCAGATTCAGTTTTTTGAAAAGTTTACGTGTGGCCGGAATCGGTCCCAGACCCATGTACGCCGGATCAACGCCGCCACTCGCGAATCCGCAGATTTTAGCCAATGGCTGGAGGTTCAATTCCTTGGCTTTCTCTGCGCTCATGATCACCACGGCCGCGGCGCCGTCGTTAATGCCGGAGGCGTTGCCTGCCGTGACGGTGCCGTCTTTTTTGAAAACGGTGGCCAGTTTGCTCATCTTTTCCAGCGAAGTATCCATCGGCCGTTCGTCAACCTTGAAGACTTTGGGATCGCCTTTCTTCTGCGGTATGACGACCGGAACGATTTCGTCGGCTACCGCGCCGGAGGCGTTGGCCGCGCGGGCTCTCTGATGGCTGCGGAAGGAAAATTCATCCTGTTCCTGACGGGAAATTTTGTAGAGGGCCGCGATGTTTTCCGCGGTCATGCCCATGTGGTATCCGTTGAAAATTTCATAAAGGCCGTCATAAACCATCAGGTCGGTAATCTGGGAAAAAGGCATGCTCATGCGGTATCCCCAGCGGGCCTGCGGAACGGCAAACGGTGCGTTGCTCATCACTTCCATGCCGCCGGCGACGATAATGTCGGCATTGCCGGATTGAATGGCCTGCGTGGCCAGCGCGATGGCTTTCATGCCGGAGGCGCAAACTTTATTCACGGTGAACGCGTTGGTTTCTTCGGGGAAACCCGCGTAAATACAGGACTGACGGGCGGCGTTCTGACCCAGCCCTCCCTGCAGAACATTACCCAGAATGACTTCATCCACGTAAACGGGTTTGAGGGATGCGTCGTAGTCGTAATATTTTTTGTTTATGTCCGTCATGTCAAAACTGCCCAACGCATCCGCGCGGCAGCTTTTGTGAAAATCATCAACCGATGGTCTGAGACCGGCACGTTTCATGGCTTCCTTCATCACCAGCGCTCCAATATCAACAACTTTTACATCTTTTAACGAGCCGCCGAATTCGCCGACCGCCGTCCGGGCGCCGCTCACGATTACTACATCTTTCATGTTTAACTCCTTTCGAATGTCAAAATATTTTTAAAAGCCCTGTTTCCGATTCGAAAATGACGGGCATTTCCTCAAAAGAATTTGTTTACCTGCTATCATAATTTTTAATAAAATGCATTAAGCAGGTTTATTCCCTACGAACTTAAAAGTATTCCAGTTTTAAGCTCAGCAATGCTGCTTCAGTCGTGCTGTACAAAGATAAGTTCATCTGTTTTAAATCCCAAGGATGCCGCTTTGGCTATTAAAGCGTTTTTTGTTGCATCATCTATTTTCGGGGAGCGTGCCAGCATCCACAGGTACGAACGATCGGGACCGCAGACCAGTGCGTAGGAATAATTTTGGTGATCCAGCTCCAGAATGATATACGATCCGTAAAAAGGACCGAAGAAAGACACCTTGAGAAAACCCTGATCGGGATTTTTTACAAAGGAAGCCTTGCCAACGGCTTCTTTCCACTTTTTTTCTTGGTCTGAAAAGCCGCGGTTGATGACTTTCACGCTTCCGTCGGGATTCAGACTGTATTCGGCCGATATTTGCGAAAGGCCGCGTTCGAAAGAGTGGTCCAGCCGGGCGATTTCGTACCACTTGCCCAGATACCTTTCGAGTTGAAAATTTTTAACCGGCGTCACGCCCTCCGGCATGCCGACGCAGCCGGTCAAAAGAAGCACAAGAAAAAACAGAAGCTTTCGAACAATCATTTTATCTCCTTTACAATTCCCGCAGGATGTCTTAATTTACTCAAAAGCAAATTAAAATCAAGGGAGGATTTATGACACTGGCGGACTATTTTGAAAATGCGAAAGGCGTGGGAGTGCTCTCTACAGCGGATCAAGACGGTAAGGTCAACGCCGCGATTTACGGCCGGCCCCATGTTATCGATGAAAAGACGCTTGCCTTTATTGCCTCCGATCGTCTTACCCATGCCAACCTAAAGACCAATCCTTCGGCTGTTTATCTTTTTAAGGAGAACGGATCCTATGAGGGCAAGAGGCTTTATCTGATGATGACCCATGAAGAAAAAGATTCGCCTTTGATTGAGGTTCTCCGCCGTAAAAAGCGAAAAGAATACGAATCGGCTGACAAAAAAGAATCGAAATTTCTCGTTTATTTTAAGGTGAAAAAGGTTCTGCCTTTGATCGGCAGCGGCAAATAGGGATTGTTTAACAGCGCATTCTTGAATCGCACGACGTCGGGCGCTTTTATTCAGGAGGGCTTATATGAAAGTATTTATGACAGGCGGCACCGGATTCATCGGCACATCTTTATCCAAACGTCTTATCGCTGAAGGTCATCGGGTAACCGTTCTTACCCATGAAACAAAAGAGCCGGCTTTAAAAATGCAGGGGCTTTCCTATCTGCACGGCAATCCGACGGTTCGGGGAGAATGGCAGAAGGCGGTTCCTGAACATGATGTCATCATTAATCTTGCCGGTGCTTCCATCTTCAGCCGTTGGACCGAAGAGCAGAAAAAGATTTTACGGTCCAGCCGTATTTTGACCACCCGGAATCTGGTGGATGCTTTACCGCAGGACGCAAAGCACGTTACTTTTTTCAGCACGTCCGCTGTAGGCTATTATGGATTTCATCAGGATGAAGAATTGATTGAATCGTCACCCGCCGGTACGGATTTTCTGGCGCGGCTGGCCCGCGATTGGGAAAGCGAAGCCATGAATGCGCAGACAAAAGGCGCACGTGTTGTCATCACCCGTTTCGGTATCGTGCTGGGGAAAGATGGCGGTGCCCTGGGACAGATGATCCCGCTGTTTAAATTCTTTCTGGGAGGTCCGCTAGGCAGCGGGCGCCAGTGGTTTTCCTGGGTGCACATGCAGGACCTCGTCGAAGCATTTATCTTTCTGCTTGGAAAAAAAGAAATCTCCGGACCGGTGAATTTATGCTCGCCGGAGCCAGTCAGGAATAAAGAGCTGGGATCGGCCATCGGCAGAGTTCTGCATCGTCCGTCCTTTATGCCGGCGCCCGGCTTCATGATCAAACTTATTCTCGGAGAATTCGGCTCGGTGCTGCTTGAAGGCCAGCGGGTTATTCCTGAAAAGCTTTTAGACGCCGGTTATCAATTCAGGTATCCCGGGATTGATGAAGCGCTGAAGAATATTTTACTAAACTGAATACATGAAACGTATTCAGTTTAGTATTGTTGACAGAACAGAATGTTATGTTCATGCTTGACGGGCAAGGCATGGCGGCCTGAATCCATTCATTAAATCTGCCTTAAGATACGAGGATATTTCCCCCATGAAATTTCTGCCGGCGGTAATCAGCACAGTTTTATCGAGTAAAATCACCAAAGAGAATATCGCTCTGATTCTTAAATATCTTTTCCTGATCGTTGCTTTGATTACGTTTTACAGTATTGTCTTTCACTACATCATGGATGCGGAAGGCCAGAAACATTCATGGATTACGGGATTTTACTGGACGATCGTCACCATGTCCACGCTGGGATTCGGCGACATTACTTTTACGTCTGATGCCGGTCGCGCTTTTTCAATTCTGGTGCTTCTGTCCGGTGTTATTTTACTCCTCATCCTTCTTCCGTTCATATTTATTAAATTTTTCTTCGCGCCCTGGATGGAAGCTCAGGCAAGAAGTCGCACGCCCCGTGAATTACCTTCGGATACCCGTCATCATGTCATTATCACCAATTTCGATCCGGTTACGGAATCCCTTATCGAAAAGCTGGTCAGTCATAAAAAAGATTATGTGGTGATTGTTGACGAGTATCAAAAAGCACAGGAACTTTATGACCGGAATATCCGGGTGGCTGTGGGTAAAATTGATGATCCGGAAACCTATTCAAAGCTTCGCGCTCAGAATGCCGAACTGGTTGTTGCGACGAATTCCGATCAAATGAATACCAATATCACGCTTACACTGCGCGAAGATTTTGCACAGCTTCCCATTATTACAACGGCCGATTCCCCTCATTCGGTGGATATTCTGGAACTGGCCGGCAGTTCGCTGGTTTTACAACTTCATGAGTTACTGGGCAAATCACTGGCCGCCTGGACGATTGCCGGAGATTGCAAATCCAATATTATCGGGGCTTATGGAGAGGTGATCATTGCGCAATCTCCCGTGATTGGTACACCGTTAATCGGGAAAACCATTGCCCAAAGTCAAATTCGTGAATCGTTTGGTTTGACCGTGGTGGGCATTTGGGAGCGTGGAAAATTTGTGATTCCCAGACCGGAAACTGTTATTGAACGTACAAGTGTTTTAGTGTTAGCCGGCAACGAATCCGCTTTGTCTAAATATGATGAAGTTTATTCATTCTATCGCATATGCAAGGTCGCCGGTGATCCGGTTATCATCGTTGGTGGAGGCCGTGTCGGTCATGCCGTTGCTACAAAATTCAAGGAAGCGGATGTCCCCTACATGATCATCGAGAGAAATAAACGCCGTAATCAGGAAGACAGTCATTTTATTTATGGAGATGCGGCGGATATTCAGACGCTGGAAAAAGCCTGGTTTGAAAAGGCGCCGGCCGCGATCATCACCTCTCATGACGATGCCACCAATATTTATATCACCAAATATCTGCGCAGCCTCAGACCGGATATGCAGATCCTGAGTCGCGCCAGTGAAGATCGCAACATCACGACCCTGCACCGCGCGGGCGCTGATTTTGTCATGTCCTACGCGTCACTGGGGGCAAACACGGTTTTTAATTTCCTGATGAATGAAGAAACGATCCTGCTCGCTGAAGGCCTGAACATCTTCCATTTACATACACCGGCTTCTCTCGTTGGTAAAAAACTGTCGCAATCCGGAATCAGAGAGAAAACAGGATGCCGGGTTGTGGCCATCGTTCATCAAGGTGTTACGTCCATAAACCCGGAACCGTCCATTCATTTCGGTAAGGACGATGAGCTGATTCTGATCGGCACACACGAAACAGAAAAATCATTTTTAAAAGAATTTGCGGATTAATACGAATGATTTCTGCGCCAACGTGAAAGCACGGGTATTTTTATGAGCGTGAAGCCGCAGGCAACGTATTAATTAAATGATAACAATCTGTTAAACAAATTTTTCTTTTTGCTTGCCCGCGAATTTTTTTTACTCTATAATCCCGCTAAATAAAAAAAGCTCCACAATTACACCTTGTGTGTTCACAAGATAAAGGATGCATGTTGTGGGGATTCCAAAAGGAGGAAAAGATGAAGAAATTAATTATTGCTGTTGTTCTTGTTTTGTCACTGGGTGTTTTCTCAGCTTACGCAGGTCCGTTAAAAGTGGGTGACAAACTGGGTGATTTCAAACTGAATGATGCGCTTGATAATAAAGTCTATAGCTTGAGTTCTCCGGAATTTGCTGGAAGAGTTGTTTATCTTGTATATGCCAGCACGAGTTCATCGGATGATAATGATCATGTAACGGCCGCACTGAAAGCCAACAAAGATCTCGAAAATCTGAAAAGCGAAAAGAAATATGTTGGTTTAGGCATCGGAAACCAGAAAGACAGTCCGGTTCCCAATTTCGTTATTAAACAGGTTGCCAAGAAAAAACAAAAGAGCAGTGGTTCCATCATCCTGCTCGATCCTGATTTTACCATAGGCAAGGTTTTGGGCCTTTCATCTCCGCACAAAGATGCCGTGTCTGTTCTCGTCGATAAGAACAGAATTATTCGTTACATCTATTCAGGCAAAACCCCGGCTGAAAATATTCCCAAAATTACTGAATTAATAAAAAAATATGCGGCGGAATAAAAATCGATCGATGTTTTATTAGATCAGCTCCCCCTCAAATTCATGATAAAGGATTTGAGGGGGAAAATTTTAATGACACTCGCTGATAGTGAGCCAAGCCGAAAACGAATCCCGACGAGTCGGGATGACGTTTGTCCCTGCCACCTAAAGGTGGCGGGATAATTCGCTCTAAGATTTTTCGTGCACTACGTTTCGAAAAATCAAGGCTCATTAAAGCGTAAGTGACACTCATATAATCAGTTATTCTAATATTTTGACGGGAGACAGAAACCGGATGGCCAATATTATTGACGGCAATAAAATAGCGCAGGATATTCGCAACGAAGTGCGTCAGAGAACGCTGGAACTCAAAGAGCAGCAGGACATTATACCAGGACTGGCGGTGGTGCTGGTCGGGGAAGACCCGGCATCACAGGTGTATGTGGGAAGAAAGGCCAAGGCGTGCGCGGAAGTCGGATTTGTTTCCCGTGAATACAAACTTCCGGCAGCAACCGATGAAGAAAAACTGCTCAAGATCATTCATAAGCTCAATAAAGATCAGTCCATTCACGGCATTCTGGTTCAGCTTCCCCTGCCCAAACATATCTCCACAGAAAATGTCATTGCCGCCATTGATCCCCGTAAAGATGTGGACGGTTTTCATCCTTATAATGTCGGCGGTCTGGTCACCGGTATGCCGCTGTTTGTTCCCTGCACGCCCCGCGGGATTATGGAATTGCTTGCCCGCAGCGGCATTGATCTGACCGGAAAGGAAGCGGTCGTCGTCGGACGCAGTAACATTGTCGGTAAGCCCATGGCATTTTTGCTCCTGGCGCAAAACGCCACCGTGACGATTTGTCATTCCAAAACAAAGGATCTGCCGGCGGTAACCGGAAGAGCGGATGTGCTGATTGCCGCGATCGGCAAGCCTCACTTTATTAAAGCCAATATGGTGAAAGAAGGAGCGGTGGTGATTGATGTCGGCGTCAATCGTCTGGAAAACGGCAAACTGGCCGGTGATGTCGCTTTTGATGAGGTAGCCGCAAAAGCGTCGTTTATTACTCCGGTGCCCGGTGGCGTGGGACCGATGACGATTGCCATCCTGATGAAAAACACCCTCGATGCTGCGTTGGCCACTGTATAATTCTGTTTATTCACGGTTTAAATAATCCATGATGTCGTAGAGGGTGACGCGGTGAGGATTTTCCATCTTTTTCTTTTCATTACGCCATCGGTGTAACTTCTGAAATAATCGCCGATTAACGCTTCTGTCCAGATAGTCAATCACGTCATGATTCCTGTAATGCTTTTTGAATAAGGCATGCAGGGAATTTCTTTCGTCAGGTTTCAAGTCTTCACTCATGGAAACGAGAAGTTTTGATACTTCACGGCAGGCGCTCTCCATCGGAGTTTCCCAGGGGCGGCCCATCTCGAAATCCACATGGTAAAATTGATTTTGTACCAAAAGAATGTTTTGGGTATTCGAGTCGATATGAAAAAGCACATGATCTTCCGTCTTCAGAGCAAGTTGATGCCGTTTTGAAAGATCCTCAAAAAAATTTCCGAGCAGGTCTCCAGCAGAAGAAAATCCTTTACGAAGAATTAATCTCAAGGTCGTGCCTTCCACAAAAGTTGTGGTGAGATGGGGGATGTCTTCATATTCCGGGAAGGGTGAGGCGAGCACATCCGGTACGCTAAAACCATTCTCGCGCCAGTGCTTCAGGTAGTGTTCTTCACAGGCTTTCCGCTTAAGAGGGGACAAATATTCGACGGGTTGACGAATGCCGATGCAGTTCAGCGTTTTCCGTATTTCATAGGAGAGACGAGGTTTTTTCGGGCCATAAACCTTCACAAAGACGAAATGATCATGGCAAGGAACTCGATAAGCTTGATTACTGTGGACGGATTTCAAGGAATAGGTTGCCAGTCGGCTTAGAAAATCAATTTCCCGATTTCTGGAATACATAAATGAGGTCCTGACTGAATACCGTCGGCCAAAATTTAGCCCGGATCGTTTTTTTGGGAGTCGTCAATTGCCTGATCATAAAACCCTGTTCAACGACCATTTTTTCAAAGGTCGGGCCGGTCTGAAAATTAACATGGGCTCCGGAGATCGGAGGAAACTGTCCGAAAAGAAATTTAAGCCGGTGATGATAGTAACAGATATTCGGGATAACGCCGATAAACCATCCGTTTGTCCTCAAGTTTTTTCGGACATGTCCTAGAAACCCGATGGGATCGTCAAGATGGTGGATGATTCTGCTGGCGATGATCAGATCCAGTGGGGGATCGAAGACGGGCAGGCCGTCATTCAGATTCCAGATTTTTATCCGGGATGTATCAAAGTCATAAAGACTGAAAACTTTTTCTGAAATCTCCAGTCCGAATGCTTCGTAAAATTTTGAAAGTTCTTTATAAACATGGCCGGGACCGACACCGCAATCCAGAATCCTTGCCTGGCTCTCTCCGAGGACACGCTTAACAACTTCAACAATTTTTCGGTGAACATCCGTATATTGAAAATGCTGCTTTGCAATTCGATCGTCCCAGTATTCATTATAATCGGTAATACCCGGTTTTCCCATGTCTACTCCTGTTCATTTTCTGAAATCCAGTCAAATATTTTTTTGATCTGTTGTTTGTAAGTATAGTGCGTCAAAACCTTTTTTTGTCCTGCCAGCGCAATTTGCGCTCGTTGGTCTTCATTTTGAAGATAAAATTTTATTTTTTCAAGCAATTCGGCATCTGATTCAAAAACATCGACTTCTTTTCCGATTTCAAAGGCAGCTTCGATTCCCGGTGTCTTCCGCCCGAGATAAAAACCGCCGCAACCGGTAACGGCAAAGATCCGGTTGCTGAGATAAAGCCCCGATACGGGAATGTCCGCATCCTGTCCTATAAAGATCTTGACGTTTCTTATCACATCGGCAAAGTCTTTCATATAGACTTCTTTACCGGCCCATGAGCGATGGACGCCTCCCAGAAAAAAGGGGATGTTTTTAATCTGCCGTGCCAGACGCGGTCCCCACCATTTAATATCCACGTCATTTTTTCTCAACAGCGTCACCAGTTCACAACGTTTTTTGTAGATCGGGTAACCCATGGAACCGATCATGGCGGTTTGGGCATAATACGGATTTTTTTTGCCGGATTCCGGACCTGTGATGCCAAAGAAATCAGGCGCAAAACCCTGGGTGATCCATTTGATTTTTTTTACACCATGCCTGGTAAACAGTGTCTGCATGTCCTCTGTATTGGTAACGACGTAATCATTGGCCTTGGCAAATGACGGCATCCAGTCTTCCAGAATGCTGGTGGTCAACCAGAGAATGGTTTTGCAACCCGTTTGTTTGAAATCTTCAATGAGCTGAGGAGAAATTTTTTCTCCCTTTAATGTAAACACATAATCAGGTTTTCTGTTCCTGACGATATCCCTTAAATCTTTTTCATAGTTTTCGTGAGACCGGTAATCATAACCGATAACCTCAAATCCGAGTTGCTGCATGCCGGAAATCATGTATCGGCCCGAGTTAAGCGGCTGATCGATGGGACCACAAAAAAGAATTGTTTGACGATCCGATATGTTCCCGGTCATTGTATAATACCTTTCAGTTTCCTTGTTTGATCCGTCATGACGTTAAAAACACAAGTCGTCAAGATTGTTCATGGAATATTCGAATAAGTTCATCCATGGTTCGGTTTGTTCTTTTGCCCGCATGGAATATTTAATCCTGGCCTTGTTGAGAAAATGCAGGGGAAATATGACATGTCCGAGTTCAGGACTGACATGGGTTTGTTCGCAGTACTCCTGAACCGTTTTCCGAATCAAATCCGAAAACCAGTTCTTTCCAAAGTATGCATATCGGACTCTTTCCCATCGATTCCTGGGCATGATCTTTAAGTTATGGATGTATTTCGACATAAAGTAGAAAAGATCCAGAAACGGCAAACTGTTTTCCGAGGCTGTTTCCCAGTCGATGATTTTTATCTGGTTTGGGGTATCCAGAAAAATATTTGTCGCGGAGCAATCCCCATGAATAAGCGTGCCGCAGGGAGAATCTCCCATAAGGTGACAGACCTTATGCAGAAGGCGTTCCAGTGTATATTTGTTGTGTTCTGAACATCCGTAATCTTCATAAAAGGATAAAAACGGGCTGAGGATTTTACTTTTTAATTCTGTTGGAGAAAACGGATTTTGAACCGATGTGTTCAAAATTGAAACAAACTCCATTGCGCGATAAAAGTTTCCGCTGATGGTCTTTTTCTGAAAATGCAGTAATGAACTTTTGCTTAAAGAGGCCAGCATTCTCTCACCCCGACAGGCTTTTTGGATCAGGACATCCTGTCCTGATAAACTTACCATGTGAATCGGCAAGGGCAGGAAAGGGATCAATTCCCGGTGTGATGCCAGTTTTTGAATCAGGCTGTACTCCCGCCTGAGCGATTCATCCTTATCTTTTTCCCGGATACCCTTGATGAAAAGAACCGGAGCGGATTCGTCCCTGTTGAAAACAAGGAAATTTATTCTTCCCTTTTCCCAGGGATTTCCGCCAACCTTTAGAAAGGAAAAATCACTTCTCAAACCGGAAGGTAAATCCAATTCTTCGCGGTGTTCATGTAAATACTCTGCAATCTGGCGAATCATCTGCCTGCTTTCTGAAATAACTGAAAAACAGTATTCATGTTTATGTAAAAATTATTTAGCACAATCTTACTTGTTACCGGTAATAATAAAATTTGACACAAATTGTTTCTCCCATCCGAATTTATGGGCCAGTTGGAAAAACATATATTCGAATCTGCCGGCAGTTTGTTTTACAAAATGCTTAAGAAAATATTTGAAAATGTGTCGGTCTTTTTCCGCAAAAATATATTTGGGATCACGATAATCCGGCCATACATAATAAAATTCAACATCACGGAAGCCGGCTTTTGCAAGCATATTCCTGTAATCATTGTATGAATGCCGGCAGTCTCCTGCTTTAAAAAGGAAATCGAATCCATATTTGTTTTCGCCGGCCATAACGATTTGCCCTTTTTCCTTCAACAGCTTGTAGATAATCTCCAATCTTCTGCTAAGCCTATCCTTTGCATCAGCCTTTTCTTTCCGCGTTCCGATGTCTTCAGGCATTTCATTCATTAAGACATAATCAAAGCACGGCTCTCTGAAGGGGAGATTCATCAGACTGGTGTGAAGGAGAATGATGTTTTCAAGCTTTTCATTCTTTTTTCTTATCTCCAGAAACCTGAGCCTGTCCAGCGTCGGGTCGAGCGCATAAACCTCTTTGCACTGTTTGGCGAGAGGGATGGTCCATGAACCGAGGCCGCAGCCTGCATCCAGAATCACATCCTGATGGGTTACGTTCAGAAAAGAAAAACAGTCTGCCTTGTTGTTCTTAAAAGAATTAAAATATTCTCCCCGTTCCTTAATTTGGCGGGATGACAGATAATCCTGAATTTCTTTGTTTGTTTTATGTGTAATATTCGAAAAAAATTCTTCCCACTTTTCCCCGGAAAGATGGCCATCGGCATCAGGGTTGTCGACAAAAGAAATGAGGCCATGCCTTCGTACCCATGTTTTAGAGCACTTTTCACAATGGCTGTCGTTACCGACGGCAACCAGCTTTGATTTGCAGGACGGGCAATATAATGGCAGCATGAATAAAAGAATCCTTTGGACCTTCTTGATTGTTGAAGGGAAACTACAATAAAAAATCTGTCAAATCCAGTGATTTTCGGCGGGCAGGGACAAAATGCAGCGCAAAAGATCAAAACCGGACAGAATATTCTTGACATACAGGACACCGGTTTCTATACTTCACCGCACTAATAATTAAAGAAGTTCCTATGAAGCAACTCAATACCGGCACGGGAAAAAAGCATGGAAAAGCATATTGCTCTTGAGGCCTGGCGCTTTACGCTTCAGCAATTGATCAAGGCAAGCTTCCCTTTCGCCGAGCTGAGACCCAAGCCCCTGGATCCCGAAGAGTGTTATAACGGTGACTACGACTTTTTGTATGACGGGCGTCAAAAGACGGAATTAATCAAACATCTGGTTTCATCCTTCCGGGCGCAAAAAATCCCTTTTCTCATCTTTCAGGCAAAACGGCGCAAGTTGCAGATCCATATTTACGATCCGGTGAGCGGCAGAAGGATCATCGCTGAATTCTGGTCCGCCTGCACCATTGATGTTTCCTGGATGAAGGCACGTTTCACCGCCTATCTGACCTGGCGTGACCTGGAAGATGCGATCGTTCACGACGGGGACGGCTTCCGGATCAAATCGAATATTCGCGCCATTTTGTACATCACGCACCTTTACGCAAAGAACAAAGAAATAGAAAAAGAGCAGGTTCAGCAAAGGATTCAATATTTTAAAGAACAGTGCGAGTCAAAGGAAGCCCGGCAAGAAATGCTTCGTGATCTTCTGACGCGGCTGGCTAAAAACGAGACACCTTTGAAAAGCGCAAACCATGCGGCTCTGGAGTTGTTGCGTGACCAGGGGATGTTTTCGCTTTCCAAGGCGCTGTGGCGTTTCGGAGAAGAAAAACTTTTCCAAATGGCAACAAAACGCCCGCGCAACATCATGGCCGTTGTCGGGCCGGATGGCGCGGGGAAGTCCACCCTGTTGAGGCAGGCCATCCCCGAAAGCGATCATTCGATGCTTTACTATAAATTCAAGGATTTGTATCGTAAGCACAATGGCGTCGATAAAATTTTAAGGAAATGGTATGGCCGAAATAAAAGTCTCAAGCGTAATCAAATCGACGAACAAATCTTCGGCTTCCATTTTATATCATCCCTGATCGTTTTTTTCTTTTTTCGCATGCTCCATCGGAAAAAGATGATCGTTCTGGACCGGTACTTCTACGATCTGTTTATCAGGGGACTGCGGGATCCGTCCGCAAAGGCGGCGCCTGTTCCCTGGTACAATCTGGGACTGCTCATCGCGCCAAGACCCAAGGGGCTGTTGATTCTTGATGTTCCCTACGAACTTTCTCTGGTCAGGAAAGGCGAAATAGCCCTGGAGGATTGGGAGACGATTTTCAGCAATTATTTAAACTGCTACTTTGCAAAGCCTGCCAAGTGTTTGGCCTGGTGCAATACGGAGCTGCCCCTGGACAGGTGTGTTGATTTCTTTCAATCCGTGAAGAATATTGTCAAAAAGTAACGGTGCCGCATTTTCCTTACGGTTTTATGCCGTTCGGGGCGATGACCAGATCGCTTCCTGCGATGTCCGTCCAGGAGTAATAATGAAAGGTTCCTTCATTGGACATGGCAACGAAAAGCCCCGCCGGAAACGACGCACTGACGGCCGTGTTCGTCATGTCTGATCCGTCGCTTTCGCTTGTGGACAGGTGGACCGATTTCACAACCTCGTGTTGATGGGGATTCCCCGGCACTCCTTCCCTCGGATATATGTAGAATCGGCTTGCGCCCTGATCGGAAACGATCAGGTAGCCGGTTCCGTCATTTATTTTATAAAGAGAAATTCCCTCGTTGTCTCCCCCGTAGCCTGATGTATCAATGATGGTCAGTTCCACATCTGCGTTGGCCGCCGAGGGGTCGGCATGGTACTTCCGTATTCCCGCACGCTCATCACTGTAGTAAACATAACCAAGTTCATCGTCCACGGCAACCGCTTCAATTTCTTTTTTTCCGCTGAAGAGGCCGAATTCCCGTACTTTCGTGCCCGTCACACCTCCATGTCCATCATCCTCAAGAAGGTATTGCCACAGGTAACGGCCGTTCCTGGCGCCCTCTTTTCTGCTGACAATGGAAAAGACAGCGCCATCCCGCGGTCGCTTGTACAGGGCGATGCCCATGGGTTCACGGTACTTTTCTCCCGTGAAAACGGGAATGCCCCCGTTGTCGATTGGTGTCATATCGGGGAGGCGGTAAACGCGAAGTCTGTGAGCACCTCTTTCCGTTACGACGGCAATATCAACCGGTGTTCCGCTGATGAGGAGACCATACTCAACGTCGACATTATTGGGACGTTCGAGCCCGTACACCGTCTTTTCCCGGATAATATGTCCGGCAAGATCGAAGACATAAAGCGCACCGTTGGTGATTTTATCTGTGCCGAGAATCAGACTTTCTGCGGGATTGTTTTTATTTATCCATATGGCCGGGTCGTCTGCGTCACCCCTTACAGCCTCTGTGATGATGACAGGACTGATTTTGGAAGAATTTTTTCCATTACCGGAATCGTCACCTCCGCTGCAACCGAAAGCAAACAGAACCATGATCGCCATTATTACTGACAAAATTATGAAGCGATAAAAGTTTCTTCTCTTCATGACATCAGGCCTCTCATCAGCGATACAACGTGATACTGGTTGCATCCTTTATTGTGAGACTCAAATTTCAAAAACGTAGTGCATTGAAATTTGTAAGTCGAACAATCCCGCGCAGCGGAGGGTTTAATACCCCGCAGCTTGCTGCGGAATAGTTTCCAAAGCTTGCTTTGGGGGTTCATACCCGTGATTAATATTTTAACATATGTCTATTTTTTAAAGCACTTTGTTTTCCGTCTAATACAGACTCTTGTCCCCGTTGGTCCAGGACGCTCAGGCTTACTCCAGATCAAACTGATTGAAATCGGAATGTTCTATTCTTCCAACCGTGCCTTGAATCCAATATTCTCTTGACATGGACAAGAGCGTTTCCTATACTTCCACTCGCTGAAAGGGCGCTCTTATCAAGAGGTTAAGCAATTCTATAAAAAAATAGAGAAAAGATACAGGTAATAAAACCATGGCTCATAAGAATTCTTCAAAGGGGCTTTCTGTCGTCATCATTACCCACAATGAAGAAGATAATATCAGAGAGTGTCTGGAAAGCGTCCAATGGGCTGATGAGGTGATTGTTGTCGATTCTGACAGCACGGATAAAACAGAAGGGATATGCAGGGCTTTCGGGGTTCATTTTATCAAAGAAACATGGAAAGGATTCGCGTTGCAGAAAAACAGCGCCATCGAGAAGGCGACACGGGACTGGATTCTGAGTCTCGACGCCGATGAGAGGATCACCCCTGAATTAAAAAAAGAAATTATCTCTGTTCTAGAAAGCGCTCATCCGAAGGACGGTTATTTCATCGCCAGAAAAAATTTTTTTCTGGGACGGTGGATAAAACGCTGCGGATGGTATCCTGATTTTAATCTGCGTCTCTTTCAAAAAGGAAAAGGACTGTTCGGCATCAGAGAAGTGCACGAAGCGGTGAAGCTTGATGGTGTAGCCGGTCATCTTGAATTTCCGATGGAGCATCATACGTATAAATCGCTGGAAGACTTTATGAAGCGGCTCGATCGTTATTCAACACTTGCCGCGCAGGAACTGCTGAAGGAAAAGAAGACCTACGGTATTCTTCAGATCGTGTTCCGTCCCCTCTATACATTCATCAGCATGTACTTTTTGCGCCTCGGTTTTTTGGAAGGATATTACGGATTCATTCTTTCCGTGCTCTATGCCTTCTATACCTTTTTAAAATATATCAAGCTCCGCGAATTGCAGAGCTCTGAATCATGAAAATCGCGGTTATCAGACAAAAGTATTCCGATTTCGGAGGCGCGGAGCGTTATACGGCGGCTTTGATCGAGTCTCTTTTGAAAGCCGGACACGAGGTACATGTCTTTGCCCATGAATGGAAGATGAAAGATGATGGATCGAAAAACAAAAGAATCACCTTTCATCGCGTCCCCATGCTGAAGGGACTCTCCGTTCTTGAAGTCATATCTTTTGCAGTCAATGCACGGCGTATGCTGCAACGACAGCAGTTTGACATCATCCACAGTTTTGAACGCACATTTTATCAGGATATTTATCGGGCCGGTGACGGCTGCCACCGGGAATGGCTGAAACAGCGCCGTAAAATTGATCTGCCCGGAAAAAACATCCTGCATCAGATCAATCCGTTGCACATCGCTCTGCTCTGGATAGAGGGGCAGATTTTTAAAGAAGGCAACTATCAAGCCATCATGGCCAATTCCCGAAGGGGGAAAAAGGAAATTGCGGATCTGTACGGAGTTCCGGGGAATAAGATTCATGTTATCTACACCGCCGTGGATTCAAAGCGCTTCACCGGTGATCATGGGCAGGAAACGAAGGAAAAACTGTGCAGGCCATTAGGCATCAAACCGGACAAGCCTCTGCTGCTTTTCGTCGGTTCCGGTTTCCAGCGCAAGGGACTGCCGGCGACCTTGAAGGCTCTGGCTCTTTTACCCTTTCCGGCACATCTGATTGTGGTGGGGAAGGAACGCCTGTCACCCTATCAACGTTTGGCGAAAAAACTGGGTGTCGATTCATCCGTTACCTTCACGGGTCCTATCCCCGATGTTGTGCCGTTCTACAAGGGAGCCGACCTCTTTATATTTCCGACAATTTACGAACCGTTCAGCAATGTATGCCTGGAAGCGATGGCGGCGGGCCTGCCGGTTGTTACTTCCCGGATCAACGGCGCTTCGGAAGTTCTTGTCGAAGGAGAGAACGGCTGCATCATTGAAGACCCGCTCAACGCGGAAGAAATTGCGGCCAAGATTCAACAGGGACTTGCCATTTCCAAGGACAGGATTGCTGAAACCAACGACCATATTTTGCAAAAATTGACCTGGGAAAATCATATCCGGCAAGTTATGGAGCTGTATGAAACCGTCCGAAAGATGAAACAGGGAGAGCACCGAAGATGATTCCAAGCTCTCCGCGCATTCTCGTCATAAAATTAAGATATTTGGGAGATGTCCTGCTCACGATACCGGTATTCGATGCGTTGCGGAATCATTTTCCCGATGCCTTTATCGCGGCAGCAGTTAACAAGGGCACGGAAGATATGTTAACAGGCAATCCGGCCGTCAATAAGATATTTACCGTGGAAAAGGATTCAAACTTCTTGTCTGATTTGCGGACGCAGCTAATATTGATTCGAGCAATCCGGAATTTTAAATTCGATATGGTTCTGGAATTAACCAACAATGATCGGGGAGCAGTTCTTGCTTACGTAAGCGGTGCAAAAAGAAGGTTGGGTTATAAAAAAAAGAAAGAAAATTTTCTTCGTCAATCGATTTTGTTTACGGACTTGATTGAAGTTGAAAAAAATCTTCACATCGCCAAAAAAAATCTGGAAATGGCAAAGGCGCTGGAATGCCCCCTCCCTGCCATAAAACCGGTTATTTTCTGGAGCCCACAGGATCAGGCCGCTTGTGAACAAATATTGAAAGACAACAGCCTGTCCGATGATATTCCTTATATCGTTCTGCATCCGTCGTCCAATGCACGGCATAAAATATGGACGGTGGAAGGTTACGCTGCCTTATGCAATTACCTGAGAGATAAGTGGGCGATCCGGACTATTCTGATCTGCGGAAAGGATCCGGAAGAACTCAGGCTGAACCGGGAAATATGCGCTTTGGCCAAAAGCCACCCGCTAAATTTGGGTGGACAATTAACCCTGAAGCAAACGGCCGTTCTCCTGTCCAAAGCCGCGTTATTCATCGGCATCGATTCCGGTCCCATGCATATGGCCACGGCCGTAAACAAGCCGGTGGCGGCCATCTTCGGCCCGTCGCGGGCATGGCGATGGGGGCCGTTGGGAGAAGGTCATGTCATCATTCAAAAAGACTGGCCCTGTGTACCTTGCGGAAAAAAAGGGTGTGAGGGGAACGGTCAAAGCCGGTGTCTGGATGAGCTTTCACTAGAAGAAGTGACAGCCGTTCTGGAACCGAAATTAAAATCCATCCTGTCTGCAAAAGGCAGGATTTCCGGTGAAAAAATGGCATGAAAGATATCGGCACATATCAGGGAACCGCGGGGCTGGAAAAGTTATTGCAGGAAATCAATGCTATCCTGGCCAATAAAAAGAAGGCTGTGATTGCCATAGCCGGTCTTCCCGGATCAGGAAAGACCTATATGGTCAAAAGATTTGTCAGGCTGGGTTTCGGCAACTTCGGCCGGCAAGATATTCTGGTGATTGATGACAACACCATTTATTCCACCCGATTCTGGCGGTTGAAATGGGAAAAGATTAAAATTGATAAAAAATCATCGGGACGTTTTCTTGATTCCACCGGGGCAAAGGTCATCTTTTTTTCAAACTGGGTGCCGAGCCGCTTCCTGGAGTCCGCAGACCTTTACGTGATTTTACAACTCAGCGAGCGCGAGCGCGAGAAAAGACTGAAAAGCAGAGAGAAAAAAGCGCCGGAGAAATTTAATATCCAGAAGAACAAAAACATGATTCCGATGGAAGAGCCGTTTGCCTGCCCGGGTGTCATGACCATTGTCACCAGTTCCGGCGGCATGTATCAATGGCATCTTACGTGGTTAATCAGAAGAATATTTTCGCGCCGGAAGGAATTTTAAACATTGTAGGGGATGCCGGAGTATTTGTTGATTTACACTACGGTTATTAAGGCGATTAAAATACAGAGAAGAACTGTTATGTCAAGAACCCATCTAACCCTCTTTGCTCTTTTTAATGGGTGCTGTCCCTATTATAATGTTTTTTTATGGACATTGTTCTTGACAGACAAATCCTTAATTTTTTACAATTAACATAATAAATAATAATATTATTATAAAGATACGAAAGGAGAAAGGACGATGCGCGAAAGCTTATTTGTGAAAAGCTGTTTTGCTGTGATGATCACTGCAATCACTTGTTTCAGTCTTATTTTTTCCTCTACAATGGCGCAGGCCCAAACGGGCTGCACCTATACAATTAATCCGTCCCCTTTGACGCTTCCTCACCACCTGCCATATACCCGGGGGTTCAGCATTACAACAAACAAATCCGATTGCAGTTGGACTGTTGAAGAAACGTCCGATTGGATATCAATGGCCCCCTCCTCCAAAACTTCGGGGATCGGAAGCGGCTACTTTACCTTAATGTTTAGGCAGAATCCTTCGAGTACGTCTCGTACTGCGCAGGTCATAGCAGGGGGCAAGTCCGTAAGCATAACCCAGCCTGGCCTCAACGCCGGCTGCACCTATACAATTAATCCGTCCCCTTTGACGCTTCCTCACCACCTGCCATATACCCGGGGGTTCAGCATTACAACAAACAAATCCGATTGCAGTTGGACCGTTGAAGAAACGTCCGATTGGATATCAATGGCCCCCTCCTCCAAAACTTCGGGGATCGGAAGCGGCTACTTTACCTTAATGTTTAGGCAGAATCCTTCGAGCACGTCTCGTACTGCGCAGGTCATAGCAGGGGGCAAGTCCGTAAGCATAACCCAACCTGGCCTGAAGCAAACTGGTACAGGAAGCAGTTATAGCACTAGTACTGGTTCCAGCAGCAGTGGTAGTGGTAGTAGCAGCAAGAGCTGCACAGGCAGGAATTGCACTAAAGGCAATTACAAAATTCAGTAAATTCCACGTGCCATAGTGATTGCATCTTTATCGCCTGTTTCCTAAATAAATAGAAAAAAGGGACAACAACGCTCTATTCTTTTCGGTTAGTACGGTGATCAAAAATGCAGCGAAGAACAAATATCTCAGTAAACCCTCATTGGTTGTACTTTTTGTACCATTCCACGAACTTCTTTAATCCTTCTTCCAGTGGTGTTGAGGGTTTGAAGCCAACATCTTTCATTAAATCATCCACGTCGGCATAAGTGATGGGGACGTCACCCGGCTGCATGGGCAGCATGTTTTTCTGTGCCTTTTTCCCGATGTTAATTTCCAGGATTTCGATAAATTTTATCAATTCTACGGGATTGTGGTTGCCGATGTTGTAGAGTTTGTAGGGCGCATAACTGGAACCGGGATCGGGATTTTTTCTGTCCCATTCCGGATTGGACTGGGGAATTTTATCCATGACGCGGACCACACCTTCGATAATATCGTCAATATAAGTGAAATCGCGCTTCATTTTTCCGAAATTAAAGACATTAATCGGAGTGCCTTCCATAATGGCTTTCGTGAAAGAGAAATAAGCCATATCGGGACGTCCCCACGGGCCATAAACGGTAAAAAATCTGAGACCGGTACAGGGCAGTCCGTAGAGATGCGCGTAAGTGTGCGCCATCAGTTCATTTGCTTTTTTCGTAGCGGCATACAGAGAGACAGGATGATCAACATTATCGATGACCGAAAAGGGGATCTTTTCATTCATCCCGTAAATGGAGCTGGAGGATGCGAAAACAAGATGCTTGATCTGGTTATGCCGACAGCATTCCAGAATGTTGGTGAATCCGACAATATTACTTCTGATGTAGGCATGAGGATTTTTTAATGAGTACCGGACACCGGCCTGCGCCGCCAGATTGATGACCGTTTCGAAAGCCGTTTTGTCGTGGCTGGCAAAGAGGTTTTCCATATCATGCAGGTCGGCAATATCTTTTTTGTGAAAAGTGAAGTTGCCGTATTTTTGCAGAATGGCAAGACGGGCGAGCTTCAAATTCACGTCATAATAATCGTTGATGTTATCAATTCCGACAACATTCATGCCGTCATCAAGAAGTCTCTTGCATAGATAATAACCAATAAAACCTGCGGCACCGGTAACTAAAACATTTTTGTTTTTTGAATTCATTTTATGATTCCCTGTTGCTATCAGCTCGCTGACGTTGACTTTACCTCTTGGCACAGTGAATATCAAGGATATATTGCCACTAAAAAATCATGAAGAACATTATTCTAAATTGTGTTTCGGGATTAAAGGATTCAATTTCAACGCCAGCGCATCGGCCATTCTCTGATGGCCGGGAGGATGAAGATGACTTCCGTCGGAAAATGATTCTTTTAAATTTGAATCGTGGATAAACACCTCCTTCATGGAAAGCGTTTGCATGCCTTCTTGGGCCAGTAAAACGAGAAGCGAATCCAGTCCTTCGTCGTCCAAATAGGCATCTCCTTTTTCATTTTTGCGAATCTTGGCTTGAGTGATAAAGAGTCCCTGAGCCCCGGCACCTTTTATAATTTGTGCATCCTCAAGAGCTTCTTCATTCACAAACCTTCGCCATTGCCTGCGTTTTTCATCATTTTGAGAAACGGCAATTTCCGCATCGGCATCATTGATGCCTCTTTGCATCCGGATTTCTCTCGGAAGCAGTTTCCAGAAAATATTTTCGGTTTGAGCTTCATTGATCCGTGCCAGAAACGCACTTTTCATGAGCCAGTTTTTCGGATGCCATGATTTAAATTCCTGAGCGCGGCGGTATTCCCGTTCGTCTTCATATTCATTGGTCCAGTTGATATGCCGGATAATCAAATCAGGTTGATATCGGATAACCTGCTTCAGTACAATCTGGCATCTTCTTGCCCCATAGCCCGGAACGCCGAGATTGAACACTTCAGCCCTTATTCCTTTTTCGCGTAAAATTTTTTCCAGATGATAGGGATAGGCTTTTTTCATGCCGGGTCCGCGGGGAACAGAATCGCCAATCACAAACACGCGAAAAACGCCTTCCGGTTTAGGCATAGCAAAAGACTGGGGGTGAAAACGTCTGCCGCCGGAACGAACCAGATAGATCCTGCCGTCTTTTCCCTCTTCAAACCCCGCTGTCAGATTGTATCCGTACTCAAATCGTCCAGAAAAATTGCGTGACCAGAAAATTCTTGCGGACAATTCACCGATGAGCAGCAGCACAATAACCAATAAAAAAGATTTCGTAAATAGTTTCATTAAAATTGAAAATAAATAAATTCCTGATCCTGTACCGACGTTGAGACAATGAGGAGAAAGATGACCAGGTAAACCAATCCCCTCACCGGCCATGCAAGATGCATGAGCTCGCTTTCATCTTCTTTTTTACGCGTTAAAAATTGCAGCAGCCAAAGCGGCGCGATATGAATGGCCAGCCATATGGCCGGACCTTCCCACGGCATGACCGGGGATGTTTTCAAAAATCCGGTGGCCCATTGCAGGAGGTTGTGCCCATCGGCGGATCTGAAAATGACCCAGCCAAACATGGTTAAAACAAACGTCACCATCACGGCAACGTTGCCTTTGTTTTGAAGATTATTGAGGAAAGGAATCGCCCGGTACAAAATGAGTAATAATCCATAATAAGCCCCCCACACAATAAACATGTTTCCCGCCCCGTGCCAGAGACCGGCGAGCAGCATGGTAATCATTAAGTTGAAATAGATTCTGATTTCAGAACAGCGGTTGCCGCCGAGTGGAATGTACACGTAATCGCGAAACCACGTGGAGAGTGAAATATGCCATCGTCGCCAGAATTCCGCCGGTGTTTTGGCCAGATAGGGAAAACGGAAATTGATCATCAAATCAATTCCGAACAATTTTGCCGAGCCGCGCGCCATGTCCGTATAACCGGAAAAATCGCCGTAGATTTGAAACGTAAAAGCAATCGCTCCCAGGATGGACCACGCTGCGCCCAGGGGTTCCGGGGCATCAAAGCAGGCATTGGCTACCAGAGCGCAACTATCCGCGACAAATATTTTTTTGAAAAGACCGACAAGAATAAGCCTTGTGCCATCATGCAGATAAGCCGGTGCAAACGATTTCTTTGCCTGCCATTGCGGCATCAGTTGCGGCGCCCGTCCGATCGGTCCCGCGAGAATTTGAGGGAAAAATGAAAGGTACGCCGCATAGGTCGGGAAATCTTCGCAGGATTTTTGCTGTTTCCGGTAAACATCGATGACATAAGCCAGTGTTTGAAAGGTGAAGAATGAAATTCCAACCGGCATAAGAATGTCAGGCAGCACCCAGCCTACCTGAATGCCCAGATTTTTAAGTAAATACCTGGTGGAATCTGCAAAAAAATTAAAATACTTGAAAAATCCGAGAATGGTCAGATTGACCCCGATGCTGAAAATAAGAAAAGCTTTGCGCCGGGTCTCTTCCTGAAAAAACCGGAAGAATGCGTGAGCGAACGTTAAAAGAATGATCAATCCTGCCGCCGCCATAAAAATATGGGGAGGAATCTGAAGCCTGCCGGTTCCGGCACAAAAGAGCAACCAGACCAGGGGAATCGTTGACATCAACATAACCTGCCCAAGCGGTCGCCTTTTCCCATCGATGGCTTCCGCTCCCAGAAAATCAACAATCGTTGACGTTAAGAGCAGTGCCGGAAATCGTGCGTCCCATGATCCGTAGAAAAAATAGCTCGCCAAAATGAGCAGGCAAATACGGCCCCGATGAGGCAGGAGCCAGTAAGCAAGGATTACCGGCAACAAAAAAAACGGATACTGCCAGGATATAAAAGATAAAGAATTGATAAGGATTCCCTTTTTTTAAGCGAAGAAATACAGGAAATATTTTGTTTATGTCAAGCATAAATAGAGACGATCAACCTATAGAAGAAAAAACAATATTAATCACGGGTATGGACCCCGCAGCAAGCTGCGGTTTATTAAACCCTCCGCTGCGCGGGATTGTTCGGCTTACAAATTTCAATGCACTTCGTTTTTGAAATTTGAGTCTCACAATAAGACGTTGACACTGGTATTTGATTTTAGTAATAACCGGTAATCTCTTTATAAAACAGAGTCATTCAAGAATTCAACAGACAGGCTATCGGTAATAAAAAATCAGGAGGCAGGCACATCGATGAATGAAATCTGGGCTGTTTTCAAAGCAATTTTAGATCCGCTGTTTATTATTTATGTTTTGCTTCTCGTCTCTTTTTTCATTTTTTATAAAAATATTAAGAAAAAAAGCGAATCCCTGATTTTATTGCTGTGCCTCATTCTTCTTTACGGAGTCAGTATCGCTCCGGTGTCCAACTACCTTTGTTACCATCTGGAAAAGGATTATATCCATCTTAAATCGACCGGGTTAATGAAGGGCTGGGATGCTCTGGTGATTTTGGGTAACGGGACGAAAGAAATCAAATCCATCCAAGAGACCTTCAGCTCAGATTTCGGAACGCTTCGCGTTGTTCACGCGGCAACGGTTTATCATAAAACCGGCGCACGCTATTTTGTCTGTACCGGCAAGGGGGAGGGGGATGTTTCCGAAGCGCAGGCCATGGCGAAACTGGCCGAGGATCTGGGGGTGCCGAAAGATAAAATAAAAATTGAAGCGAAATCGGAAAATACCGCTGAAAACGCTCTCGAAGTAAAGAAAATGCTGGAAGACAAAAAAATGCGTATCGGTCTGGTGACGTCCGCTTTTCATATGAAACGAAGCGAAGAAGAATTTAAAAGGTATTTTGATCACGTCACGCCGCTGCCCGCGCATTACCTGTATGCCTCACCGTCCGACAACGTCGTTATCCGTTATATGCCGCAAGCCTCGGAGCTCGCTAAAACGTCAGTGGCCGTTAGGGAATTGATCGCCCGGTTATGGTACCGGATCAGATAATCCACCGTGAATAAATAGGATACAGGCATAAACTAAAAAAATATTTCTCAGGTCAGCTCAATGGAAAAAAGAAAGTTTGGCAAATTATCCATCGTCGTTCCGGTTTACAACGAAGAGAAATATCTGGAAGATGTTATCCAAAAAGTCATTCATCAGCCGCTGCCCGGTGCTCTGGAAAAGGAGTTGATTCTGGTTAACGACGGCTCAAGCGATAACACCTGGAAAGTCATGCAATCACTGCCCGGCAAGTTTCCGGAAATTCAATTTCAACTGGTCAACAAGACGGTCAATGAAGGGAAAGGCGCAGCCGTACGTGATGGTTTTGCCAGAGTCACCGGCGATATGGTTATCATTCAGGACGCGGATTTTGAATACGATCCGGCCGACTATCCGAAGTTATTGCAGCCGATTCTGGATGGCAAGGCCGAGGTTGTTTACGGCAGCCGTTTCATCGGCGAGCCGCACCGGGTGATGTATTTCTGGCACCAGGTGGCCAACAATATTTTAACAACCCTGTCCAATATGCTGACCAATCTTAATCTCACGGATATGGAGGTCTGCTACAAAGTTTTCACCCGTGAGGTTGTCGATCGCCTGCATCTGAAAAGCCCGCGTTTTGGCGTTGAGCCTGAAATGACGGCGAAAATCGCCCGCATGCGGCTCAACGGCAGGCGTTTGCGCGTCTATGAAACCGGCATTTCGTATGCCGGACGAACCTATGAAGAAGGGAAGAAAATTAACTGGAAAGACGCCGTATCAGCTATTTTCCAGATTATCCGTTTCCGGTTTATGGATTAGCCTGCCGGGATATCATAAGATATTATATTCATTCGTGATTGCCTTATCATTGCCTTAAATTACATTTGTGTAATTTTATCTTGACAATGGACATAATCTTGTGTCGATATAGCGCATTAAAATTGGATCAATCAAGGAGGTTGAAAAGCAACGTTATGACTAAATATGTGTACTCCTTCTCGGAAGGATATGGAAAGAGCAAGAATCTTTTGGGAGGCAAGGGAGTAGGGCTTGCGGAAATGGCGCATCTCAATATTCCCATTCCCCCGGGTTTTACAATAACAACAGAAGTTTGCACGGCTTTCTACAAAAATAAAGGCCGTTATCCACAGGGATTAAAGGAGCAGGTTATTAAGGCTGTCCAGAAAATGGAAAAAGATACGGGAATGAAATTCGGCGATCCGAAGAATCCTCTGCTGTGTTCCGCCCGTTCCGGCGCCCGTTCGAGCATGCCCGGCATGATGGAAACGGTTTTGAATATCGGTCTGACCTCAAAGACCATTGCCGGCATGATTGAGAAAACAAAAAATCCCCGTTTCGTCTGGGATTCCTACCGCCGTCTGATTCAGATGTATTCGGATGTCGTGATGGAAAAAGCGGAAGGTATTGAACCGGAAGAAGGCATGGGCGTTCGTCAGCAGTTGGAAAGAGAACTGGCGGCGATGAAACAGCGCCGCAATGCCAAAACAGATGTTGATCTTACCGCGGATGATCTGGCCGAACTGGCGAATATCTACAGGGCGAAAGTCCAGGAGGTTCTGGGCAAGCCGTTTCCTGATGACGCTATGGAACAGTTGTGGGGCGCCATCGGCGCCGTTTTCAAAAGCTGGAACGGCAAGCGCGCCGTTGCTTATCGCCGCATTGAAGGGATTCCCGATGACTGGGGCACGGCGGTCAACGTCCAGGCGATGGTCTTCGGCAACATGGGCGACAATTCCGCCACCGGTGTGGCGTTTACGCGTAATCCGGCCACCGGCGAGAACAAGTTTTACGGCGAATGGCTGCCCAACGCGCAGGGTGAAGACGTGGTCGCGGGTATCCGCACACCCAATCCGATGAATGAAGAAACCCGTCAGTCGGACGATGTTGAAGGACATCCTTCCCTGGAAAAAGCCATGCCCAAAGCTTATGCCCAGATTAAAAGTATCCGCAACAGGTTGGAAGCTCACTTCCGGGATATGCAGGATTTGGAATTTACCATTCAGGAAGGCCGTGTCTGGATGTTGCAGACGCGAACCGGCAAGCGTAACGGTCCTGCCGCAGTTCGTATTGCTGTGGAAATGTACAAAAAGAAAATGATCAGCGCTGCCGAAGCGGTCTCCCGTGTAACCCCGGCACAGTTGGATGAAATGCTTCATCCGATGGTGGATCCGAAAGCTGAGGCCTCGGCGGAATTTCTGGTCAGGGGATTGCCGGCCGGTCCCGGCGGAGCCGTGGGACAGGTTGCCTTTACCTCCGATGTCGCGATGGAATGGAAGAAAGAAGGTAAAAAGGTCATTCTGGTGCGCGAAGAAACCAATCCTGAAGACGTGGAAGGTATGCGCGCGGCCGAAGGCATTCTGACGGCGCGCGGTGGCATGACGTCGCACGCGGCGCTGGTGGCCCGCGGCTGGGGCAAGTGCTGTATTGTTGGCGCCGGTACACTGCACGTGGACATCGCACAGAAAGTCATGTCCGTTGACGGCAAGACTGTTCGTGAAGGCGATTTCATCACGCTCAACGGCACCAAGGGACGCGCTTATATTGGTGCCCTGCCGATGATCAGCGGCGCTGAAAATGACGTTAATTTTGCCGCTTTCATGAAAATCTGCGATTCTCTGCGGCGTTTAAAAATCCGCACCAATGCCGAGACACCGAAAGATGCCGCCAAGGCCGTTCAGTTTGGCGCCGAAGGCATCGGACTGTTCCGCACCGAGCATATGTTCTACGGCGAGAACAGCGAACAGCCGCTGTTTTACCTGCGTAAGATGATCATCTCGGATAACGAGGAACAGCGCCGTGCGGCACTCGATGAATTGTTTCCGTTTGTCAAGGAATTCATCAAGAAGACCATCGAAGCGATGGGCGGAAGGCCGGTCACCATTCGTCTGCTGGATCCACCCTTGCATGAATTTGTACCGGAAAATACGGACGAGAGACAACGCCTGGCAGACAGTCTGGGTATTTCGATCGAAAATCTCAATTCCCGGGCGGAAAAACTGCACGAGACCAATCCAATGATGGGGCACCGTGGCGTGCGCCTGGGCATCACCTATCCCGAAATCAGCGAAATGCAGATTCGCGCCATTCTGGAAGCCTCGGCGGAACTGATCAAGGAAGGCAAGAAGGCTTTGCCCGAAATCATGATTCCGGTTGTCTGTGATGTGGCTGAATTTAAGAACCAGGAAGCGATTGTGAAGAAAGTCTATCCCGAAGTGCTGGCAAAATACGGTCTCAAGAAAATTCAGTACATGGTTGGCACCATGATTGAAATTCCGCGCGCAGCTCTGCTGGCGGACAAGATTGCCGAAGAAGCGGAATTCTTCAGTTTCGGAACGAACGATCTGACCCAGATGACTTACGGTTTCAGCCGTGACGATGTCGGCGCGTTTGTGCCCGGTTATCTGGCCAAGAAGATCATCCCTGTTGATCCCTTCCAGATTCTTGATCAGAGCGGTGTCGGCCAGTTGATTCAGATGGGCGTGGAAAGAGGACGCAGCGCGCGTCCCGGTCTGAAAGTCGGCATCTGCGGTGAACACGGCGGCGAACCTTCCAGTGTGATGTTCTGCCACCGCGTGGGGATGGATTATGTAAGCTGCTCACCCTATCGTATTCCGATAGCGCGTCTCGCTGCCGCTCAGGCCGTGGCTGATGAGATGAAAAGCGCTCCGAAACCGAAAGCGAAGGTGAAAACCGCGGCGAAACCCAAGGCGAAATCCAAAGCCAAGGTTGCGGCGAAACCGAAAACCAAGGCAAAAGTAAAAGCGAAAAAGTCAAGGAAATAATTAACCATAGAACGCCGGTGTAAAATCCGGCGCTCAGATTAATTAAATAAGGAAAAATATTTTATGGACATTGCTGTAAAAAACAAAAAACTGCTGAGTTGGGTAAAAGAAATCAAACAGATGTGCACGCCAAAAAACGTCTATTGGTGTGACGGTTCCAAAAAGGAATACAACACATTAATGGCGCAGATGGTGAAAAGCGGCATGGCGACAAAACTGAAGAAAAGAAAAAACAGTTTCCTGTTCCGCTCCGATCCTTCAGATGTCGCGCGCGTGGAAAACCGCACCTACATCAGTTATCCCGATCAGGTGGATGCCGGACCCACCAATAACTGGATTGAGCCTGATGAATTGAAGAAAACAATGAAAGAGCTCTACAAGGGATGCATGAAGGGGCGCACGATGTATGTGATTCCCTTTTCCATGGGGCCGATTGATTCGCCGATTGCCAAAATCGGTATCGAGATTACCGACAGCCCTTACGTGGTCTGCAACATGCACATCATGACCCGCGTGGGCAAAAAAGTTCTCAAAAAACTCGGCGACAAGGGTGATTTTATCCCCTGTATGCATTCCATCGGCGCACCGCTGGACAAAGGACAGAAAGATGTTTCCTGGCCCTGTGCGCCGATTGATAAAAAATACATCAGCCATTTCCCGAATGAGAACCTGATCTGGTCTTACGGTTCCGGTTACGGCGGCAACGCGCTCTTAGGCAAGAAATGTCTGGCGCTGCGCATCGCTTCGGCGATGGCCAAACGCGAAGGCTGGATGGCCGAGCACATGCTGATTCTCAGGCTGACCAATCCCAAAGGCAAGCAGTATCATATTGCCGCCGCCTTTCCTTCGGCTTGCGGCAAGACCAATCTGGCCATGCTGCAACCGACCATCAAAGGCTGGAAGTGTGAATGTGTCGGCGATGACATCGCCTGGATGAAAATCGGCTCCGACGGACGTTTATACGCCATCAATCCGGAAGCCGGATTTTTCGGCGTGGCACCGGGTACATCTTACGATTCCAATCCCATGGCAATGGAGACCATCAAGAAAAATGTCATTTTCACCAATTGTGCCCTGACCGATGATGGCGATGTCTGGTGGGAAGGGATGGACGGCAAACCACCCAAACATGCCATTGATTGGAAAGGTCATGACTGGCCGACCGAAAAGAAGGAAGTGGCAGCGCATGCCAACGCGCGCTTTACCGCGCCGGCATCCCAGTGTCCGGTCATTTGTCCGGATTGGGAAAAGCCCGAAGGCGTGCCCATCGACATCTTTGTCTTCGGCGGACGTCGAGCGGGTGTTGTGCCCCTGGTGAATGAAGCCTACAGTTTTGATCATGGCGTATTTCTAGGTGCGACGGCTTCATCGGAAACCACGGCGGCCAACATCGGTGCGGTGGGTAACCTGCGACGTGATCCGTTCGCAATGCAGCCTTTCTGCGGCTACAATATGGGCGATTATTTCCAGCACTGGCTGGATATGGGCGATAAACTCGGCGACAAGGCTCCTAAAATTTTCTACGTGAACTGGTTCAGAAAAACAGCGGATGGCCGCTGGCTCTGGCCCGGTTTTGGCGAGAACAGCCGTGTGTTAAAATGGATGTGCGAGCGCGTGGACGGCAAGGCTGAAGCCGTTCAGACCCCCATCGGTCTGCTGCCAAAAATGGGCGGACTGGATATGAAAGGGCTGAAAATCGATGAGCGGGATGTTCATGAATTGCTCCGGGTTGATATAGATGCATGGAAGGCGGAAATTCCCGATATTGAAAAACACTTCGCTCAGTTTGGAGATCGGCTGCCGGCGAGACTGAAAAAACAGTTTGAAGAATTGAAGGCGAGATTGGGATAATTCCACTTCCGCCTCAAATTTCATTTCATTCATTTCGGCAAGTGTCATTAGAGAGGGGCCAGTGAATTTAAGCTGGCCCCTCTTTGTTATTTACGGTTGTTTTAAATCTTTCTTCCCGGAACGCTCATCGAAGCGGTGATGCCGCCATCCACGGGGATGGCCTGGCCGGTCATGTAACTCGCCTCATCCGTTGCCAGAAACAGAATTGCCCAGGCGACTTCTTCAGGCGCGGCGGCACGTTTCAATTCGCAATATTTACCGATCTGATTTTCCTTGCCCGTGCTGCGCGCCCAGTCAAAGAATGGCTGTGTCATGGCGGTTTCTATCAGCCCGGGACAGATGGCGTTGATCCGGACGTTGAAGGAACCCACTTCGCAGGCTGCGGTTTTGGTGAAGTTAATTAAAGCGGCCTTACTGGCGCTGTAGGCATTGCCGCCCGCGCCCGAGAGCAGACCGGCAATGGAAGCGATGTTAATGATGGAGCCTTTGCGTCGTTCCTTCATGTGCGAAATGATATGCTTGGTGGCGTAAACCGGACCCATGACGTTGATGTCGTAAACCCTGTGCCATTCTTCGGCTGTTTGATTTTCCAGAGCGTCCAGTCCGCCGCCGATGCCGGCATTATTGACCAGAATATCGATATGAGTGAATTTCTCCACGGCGAGTTGAATCAGTGCCTTGATTTCAACTTCGGATGAAACATCTGTTTTGCGGATGATAACATTGCCGCCCATATCTTTAATTTCTTCCGCTACCTGCTGAAGCCCTGATTCATTGACATCGGCCAAAACAAGATTAGCGCCTTCGCGGGCAAAAAGAATCGCGGTAGCACGGCCAATACCATTGGACGCTCCCGTGATAATCGCGCTTTTCCCATTTAAACGTTCCGGCATATGGTTCTCCTTAACTGATAATTTTTACGGGCAGAGCATAAGGGAATAATTTTTTGCTGTCAATGTTTTAAAGGCAGGCAGGTTAACGATGTTGAGACCGAAGGCTGAAAAGGAAAAAAATAATTGCAATAATTGCTGAAAAAATGGATAGTCACTATCATCACAAGATAGACATTTTATGCAGAATAATCATTGGTTAAATAATAAAATCAATCAGTTTTCCGATTACTTGCTTCTCACCGGGATATTGGTCATCTGCCTTTTGTACCGGTTTTTTTACTTCGGTTATTTACATCCGGGAATGGTTCTGTACAATTCGGACAGCGTCTCGTATTTTGTTTTTGTGGATATCTGCAAAGGCATTGTCGATTTGTACCGTACCCCCCTGTATCCTTACATCATAAAATTTTTTCAATATGCTTCAGGAGAAAATCTTGTTTCGCATCTGATTGTGTTTCAGCAGGTCATATCGTTTCTTTCCATCATACCTTTTTATTTCGTTTCCCAAAGCGTCATCAAAGATAAATCTATTGCTGTCATCGCGACTCTTTTTTACGGGTTGTGGCATCCGGTGCTCATCCAGAATGTTCATCTGAATCCCGAGTTTCTCTGCTTTGCCGGTTCGATTTTATTGCTGTGGATACTGGTAAAATATCTGGAAAAGCCCGGGAAGATGAAGGCGCTGTCTCTCGGTATTTTACCGTTTTTTTTAATCATGCTGAAACCGACGTATTTGATGCTTATCTTTGTTGTCTTTCTTTTTTTTGTGCTCCGTCTCGTGGTTGTGCGTGAAGAAAAAAAGATTGTGTACTGGGGGCTTGTCGGCTTGCTTGTTTCGTCAGCCGGCGTGCTGGGTTACTGCGAGATGAACAAAAAACACAACGGCCAGTTTGTTTTGAGCAACATCGCCCTGAACAACACGCTGTTTCATATCAGTTACAGCGGAGCCTACCGGGATGGCGGTGATCCGGAATTGATCGCGATTATCGACGCGAAAAGACACCTGGATTATTACACGGTTCCTTTCACCATCAATAATGACTTCACTGACAGATATCAAAATTATAACAAAAGATTTCCTCAATATCTGCCGCCGACGAAAGATATGCTTTTCTGCCTGAATTTTCCCGATACGGAGAATTTTGCGCCGGAGAGAATAAAACGGTTCATCCATCAATCCCGCTGGACAACGGTTTATGTCCGGTACATGACTCAACGCTTATTTGATATTGTTGTCGGCGCGTACGGCACTTTGTTTATTCTTTTTTTTCTGCAAACGGCCGTTATCATATTTGTGTTTTTCAGATACGGTCAGATTGCGTGGGTGCAGGGATTTTGTCTCCTGTTTATCCTGGGACAATTTTTTTCCATATGGCTGGCCGGTCTCGACGATATGGATCGTCATTTAATTCCGTCTTATCCTTTGATCATGCAGGTCGCGGCCTCTTTCCTGGCGGTCATCATAGCGTTTCTGAAAAAAGAAAAAATAGAGAAAATGGTTGTGTAAAGCTAAGTTTTCAGGACGCAATCCACGACCACGTCGCCATGACTTATTGCTTCATTCTCCGGCAGAGCGTGACGAGGATTCTGAATGCCGCTGTCGCGTAGATTGAAAATTCAGAAAGAGTGCGTATGGAGAAAATAAATCTCAGCATGAAAGACGGACGCAGATAAAATTCACGGTAGCTTTTATAATAATATTTTTTGACGACCTGATCGGATACCGTATCCAGTTTCAATATCGGCTCCCCCAGATTATAGAGATCCCAGTTTTGATGCAGCAGGGATTTTTTTTCCTGAAAGTCCCTGTACATGGTCGTTCCGGGATAGGGCGTGGTGATGTTGAAGACGGCCAGTTGAATGTCGGCGTTTTTCGCGTAATCTATGGTCCTTTGCATGTTGGCTTTAGTTTCTCCCGGATTGCCCAGCATAAAAGCCCCGCGAATGTTAATCTTTGCCGCCCTGGTCCAGGTGATGGCGTTCTGAAACTGCTCCAGGGTGACGCGCTTGTCGATGTTTTTTAAAATGGTTTCGTCCGGTGTTTCAAAGCCGTACATGATTTGATGGCAACCCGCTTGCTTCATCAACAGCAGCAAGTCCGGGGTGACGCTATCCACGCGGGCAAAACATGACCAACTGAGCCTGATTTTTTTCTCCAGGATCAACCGGCACAATTCGGTGACATTTTTTTGATTCGCGGTGAAGGTGTCATCATAAAAGGAAATTTCCCGGATGCCGTATTTTTTCTGAAGCAGTTCAATATGTTCAATAACGCGTGACGGCGACATAAATCTGACATGCGATCCGAACATTCCCGAAAAGCAGAATGTGCAATGGCCGGGACAGCCACGCGTTGTGACCATACCGATGGATGGCTCACGCCGCGCCGCGCCGGGCGTGGAATGATACAAATGCATGGGCAGTTTTTCATAAGCGGGGAAAGGTAAATGATCCAGGTTCACGTATGTTTCGGCGTCAGGATTGATGATGATGTCGCCCCGTTGGTTCCGCCAGGTCAGGTTGGGGATAAGGTGCAGCGGTGTGCCTTTAGCCAGTTCGGTGACAAAGACCTCACCTTCATTGCGCACAACCATGTCGCAAATTTTGTCCCGTACAAGATCTTCATGGAAAACCGTCGGGTGAACGCCGCCCATGACGATCGGGATATCGGGAAATTTTTCACGAATGCCGCGGGCAATCGCGGTTGCGCTGGAAATTTCCGGTGTTGTCGCGGTCAGACCGATATAATCCGCGGCGGGATTTATTCTTGAAATAATTTCCGGAACACGGAGTCTTAACGCCGCCGCATCAATGATTTGCGACGTGTGGCCCTGTGCATCCCAAATGGCGGATAATAACGCTATGCCGAGCGGAGGATGATCTGAGTTGATGATGCTCCAGATATTATCCGCGGCAATTTTTCGGGGTGGATTAATAAAAACAAAATTCATGTCGCTACCATTTGGTTTTAACGAAGTGATAAATATCACTGAAGATATCACCGTTGCGTATGCCTTTTAGCGCTCTTTTGGCAATAAAAGAAGGTCTCAGATAAAAAGACCGGAATGACTTTGTATAATAGCGGTGGATGGTTTCCCAGTCCAGCGTGGGGTGTGTGTAACAGTCACCGGCCTGCGTGTGAAAATGAAAATGATCCCAGTTGATGTCTTTGAGGAAGCCCTCTTTTTTCCAGGCGTTGTAAATTTCCGTTGCCGGCAGGGGAATCATGATGGTGAATTTCGCATAGTCAAAGTCGAGATCCCGGGACAGATCGATGGTGTCCTGCATGGTTTGAACCGTTTCGCCCGGTAGGGCGAGCATAAAATAGCCGAAGACCTCCATGCCGTATTTTTTTGCCCAGCCGACGGCATTCCGGGCCATTTCCAGCGTGATGTCCTTTCTGATATTCTTCAGAATCTGTTCATTGCCCGATTCGATTCCGAACGTTACCCGGTAACATCCGGCCTCGCTGAGCTTCCTGATTAATTCCTCGTCGACCCGGTCCACTCTCAATCCGTTCTGAAGATTCCAGGTGACGGCAAGCTTTTCGGAAAGGATTAGATCGCAGACGGCTTTGGCGCGCTTCATATCGGTTGAAAATCCGTCATCAATCACGTGGATTTCCCGGAAGCCTGACGCCAGCATAAACTTCATCTCGTCCACAACGCGGCGCGGGGACTTTGCCCGGAATGTTTTGCCGAAAACCGTCTTGTTACAGTACACGCAGTTGTAAACGCAGCCGCGGCTGGTTTCAAAAAAACCGGCAGGGTTGTATCGGCTGACCATGCGGGCGTTGGGATACCGGGAAAGATCGTAGAGATCCCACGCGGGGAAGGGAAGAAGGTCGATATCCTGTATCAAGGTCGCCGGCGGGTTGGCATGGATACCGCCCTGTGCTTTAAAGGTGATGCCCGGTATCGCCGCGAGATCGTCGCCGGCAACAATTTTCGGGAGTATGTTTTCTCCCTCGCCGCGAACAACGATGTCAAGTTTCGTCTGCGCAAGGGTTTCCTCCGGGAGTGAAGAGGCGTGAGCACCTCCCCCGATGATAACGATTTGCCCGTCAAACTTTTTTATCGCGGCGGCGATTTCTTTCATTCGGAAAAAACTCGGAGTGGTGAAGGTGATGCCGGCGTAGTCGGGATGAAAATCCGCCAGCATTTTTTGAAGCGATGGCATCGATTCATTTTCCACATTGAGATCCAGAATCCGGACGTCGTGTTTTTCCCGGAGGGTGGCGGCCAGCGCGGCAGGGGCCAGAGGCGGGTTGTTCCATGTTGACTGACTCAGCTTCGAGTTTGCGTACATATCGCGGACGTAGGGAGGATTAATGAGCAGAACCTTCACCGGATGTTTCTCCTCAGAAATGACCGGATATATTGCGGCCGGAAATAAAAACGGCGATAGGCGTCCGTGCAGATTTGTTCGCGCCGCCCCCGAGGAAAATTGGGATGCTCGAAGAGTTCGGTAAAGCCATCGTAGGAAGTTACCGGAAGATCGAACAGTTTATCCTCAACCTGTTTGTAAAGTCTGGTTCCGGGATACGGCTGGGCGACAAAAAATTCCGCCACATTCGGATTCAGCCGGATGGCCTTCCGGATGGTATCTTCCGCTGTTGCTTCCGTTTCACCCGGCAGGCCGAAGACGAAGAAACAATTCACCTTGATGTTGCGCTGATCACAGTAATCCACCATGTGCTTCTGCCTCTCAAAAATCGTATTCGACCGGTTGACCAGTGTTAGAACCTCGTCGCTTTCGCTTTCTATTCCAAAGTGAATCGCCCGGCAGCCGCTTTCTCCCATCATGTCGATCAAGGGTTCGTCGAGATTTTCCAGTCTGGTTTCACAGGCCCAGTCCACACCTTGGATGCCACGGCAGATTTCCTCCACACGGTTTCTATCGGCGGTAAAGAGCGGGTCACGGAAAATGATTCCCTTCACGCCGAAGCGCTTGACCATGTAGTTGATTTCCGCCAGAACATTTTCCGGCGGACGCGCTTCCCATTCTCCGTAACAGGCCAGATAGGGGCAGTAGGAACAGTTGTATTTGCAGCCGGTGGACGAAAGGACGGGAACAACCGGTTTTCTCTTGATGGACGGATAATACGAGAAACGCTCCATCGGCCAATATTCCCACGCCGGAAACTTATCCGGCCATATTTTGTCCGTGAGCGTTTCGTATCCTGAAAAAAGATGCGGCAGAAATTTCGGTAAAAATCCGATCAGGCAGACCTGAATACCCCGGGCGCGCAATTGATCCGCCGCTTTCAGTTCGTCAAAATGTCCCTGCAGCGAGGCATGGATATAAACTTTGTCGTATGATCCGTTTGCCGTTTCGGTGTATTCCACCTCGTCTCCCCGGTCGCGGTGTATGGCGGCCAGGTACCCGAGGTCCAGATCGGGAATGTAAACATTTTTCCGCTTGAAAACCCCGATGATTTTACCAAACAGATGAAGATGATCGCCAAAGCCCAGGCCAAACCCGCCCATGCAGTCCTTGTTGATGCGGAGTTCAGGCATGACATTGTATATTCCGATTTTCATTATCCCTCTTGGTTTTGAGCGTGCTGACCCCGTATCAGACAGGCAGCCCCCGTTGGCGCGTTGTGAAAATGGTGGCCTGTCCTTTGATCAATCAAAACGGTTCTCTCGATCAGGTGATGGATTGATAACGTCCGTTAGTGTAATAGTCAACAGCTTTTTTCATCATCGTTGTTCATCTCTACGCTGCGGGGGCGATGCGCCATGAGAAAAAGATGTTGCGCTGAACGGGTACAATCCTGTAGATTGCAGCAAAAAATAATAGTCAGGCGCTTTCTGCACGAGCCGGGAACGAAAGGCTGTTTCGGAAGCATGGAAACGGCGAAAAAATAAATTTATGAAATTGCGAAAATCATTAGCCAACAATGAAGGTCCGTCCGGATATCCGACGCAGACGGATTCCTTTTTTGGTAAGTTCAACGTTTATGACTTGCTGGTCATCGTTGTCTGCCTGGCAAGCTTTGGCTGCAGTTGGATAGAGTCTATTGTGAATAATGACTACGCGCATTGGGCCTGGTATTATGTTCCCGCTCGGGATTTGTTCAAAGGGGCGGTGCCGCATGCCGATACCCTAATCCCCTATGGATATCTTTCTTCACTGATTCAGAGTTTTTCCCTTGTCATATTTGGTGAAAGATTATTGAGCATCGGAATCATGACGGGTTTGTTTTACTCTTTTACCCTGCTTCTGTCCTATCTTGTTTTCCTCAAATTTATGAAGAAGAGTCTTGCCTTTGTTTCCGTGCTCCTGATTTTTTTAATTCATCCTTATATTATTTATCCCGCTCCCAATTATTTTACCTATCCTTTCCAGTTGCTGGCGCTGATTTTCTTTCTTCGCTCTTCACAAAACAATTATGATGCTTTTTTAGCCGGTTTGTTTCTGGCGGCATCCATCTTATGCCGGCTGTCATCGGTTATCGCGATTCTGCCGCCATTCATCCTGATGCTCGGCCGGGATTATTTTGCCGCCGGGGAGAGAAAAACGTCAATGCTCAAAAAGACAGGGTGGTTGAGTGCCGGTTTGCTCATCCCCTTTGTCTTATTTTTCAGCTATCTTGCCGCCCATGCCGCGCTGGATGATTTTCTCCATCAGAATAACATGATGATTCATGTCATGGGGAAAGTCGGTCATGCGAATACGTATCTTGTTTTTCTGGGTTCTGTGTTTCAGGTTCTAAGGACCCTGGCTTCCGACTTCCGCGGAAAACTCTTCACCCTGATTTTGTTCGTCTGTCTTTTCATCATCATCCGGGAAGTGATGCGGAAATTATCCGGTAAAAATCAAAAGTCAGCATACGCCAATGACACCATCCTGTTTCTGTGTCTGGTCGTGATTTTCGGATATTTAAATTCGGTGCACGTTTATGAAACATTCCGGCTGATTAACGGCGCGTCTCTGGGTGTCGGATTATGCGTGTTTGTTTTTTACAATATTTTTGTCAAAGCCGCGAAACCGTTGAAATATTTTATGGCGTCTTTGAGCGTCGTGCTGTTTCTGTTTTTATCCGGTACCCTGTTTTTTACCAGAACGTCATCCGCTTATTATCCGTGGAGTGTCGATTTCCTGCTGCACAGCGGAATCAGAAATGAAACGACCCCCGTCTTCAAAGGTAAAATGATGACAAAGGAATGTATTGATTTTTATCAGGACGTATTTGACGCGCTGGAACCCTATAAGGATTCCTGTTATATCCTGAACTATTCATGGGATTATGCATCCTTTGTAAACAACAGCCTCCGTCACATTCAGCGTTCGCCGACACATTTCTCGTGGTTGGATGATACGTACAGACAGGCGGTATTGATAGACAGCAAGAAAGCGGTAATCCTGGTCGACCGGGTCATGGATTTTCCCGGTTATCAGGAAATATTCAGAAAGCAGTGGCCGATTGAAATACCCTGGGTGGGCGGAGATTATTTGTTTATTTACGCGCCCGTTCAACCTTTTGATGATCAGAGAGTATTGCCGGATCATGGGAATGATAATCATCATCAATAAAATTATTTTTTTGTTATAAAGAAAGAGCACCCATCAAAGCAGATGAAATGATGGTGCAAGAAAGTGAATTTTTAAGAAAACCCAGGGGATAATCCTAATCATGAAGACTGCGATAGACACAGCACTTGGGCTCATCCGCTCTAAATACTTCTCAGCGCCATTCTATCTTCACTTTTATGTCACAGAGAGATGCAATCTCCGGTGTCGAATGTGCAACATATGGAAAAGAAAATCAGAAGAAATGTCCCTGGAGAAAATTGAACAATGTGCAAAAGTTTTGAAGGCGCTCAAGGTACAAAATATCGTGTTGACCGGAGGCGAGCCCCTTCTCCGTCCGGACATATCTGATATCGTATCCTTATTTGATGAATATGGATTTACCATGAGGCTTCAAACCAATGGCACGCTTGTCACCAAAGAAAAAATCAAACGTCTTGCCAGAGCGGGTTTGGAAAATATCACCATTTCACTGGATACATTGGATAAGAACAAATTTGACTGGATTTGTGGATCCAGGGATCTTGTTCGAAAAGTCAAAGAATCCTTGGATATTTTCGCTGAATACATGAAAGGCTTTATCGTGGTGAATACCGCCGTATCAAGGATCAATATTGCCGAGCTGCCTGATCTTGTCCGGTTTGTGCATTCCAAAGGAGCTTATGCGTCTCTTGTTCCCGTCCATCTTCAGGCGGACAAAAGTAGTGAGGGTTTTTGTTATGGATATCAGCACGAAATGCTTTGTTCCAATGAGGACCTGTCCGTCATCGAGAAGGTTTATGCGGAACTTTTGAAAATGAAGAAAGAAGGATACAGAATTATCAATTCTCAAAAATTTCTGAGAGCTTCTCAGGATTATTTCCGGACGGGTCATTATGCGTGGAATTGTCGGGCCGGAGAAAGATTTTTTGTTGTTTATCCCGACGGGGGCGTGGCGCCTTGCGATATCTTTCCGCCTTTATGCAATATTCAATCAGATTTCCTGAAAATATTCCGGAGCGCAGGATATCAGGAAAGTGTCAGACGTATGCGGAAAGGATGCGATGGCTGCCTGTTAGGTTGCTGGCGGGAAACGAACCTGTTGATCGATGATTTTGCCACCCAGAGAGAACAAATGCATCTTTTCCTTAGAAAAAAAACAGGGACACATCATCCCTAAGAAAGATATGACGTGAAAGCGATCTTTAAGGATTTGAAATTCAGATGTCAAAAGTACTTCTTATCAAACCGAGATTTATAGGCTTGGAGTTTCCATTCATCACCCAGCCGCTGGGATTGATGTATATCGGCGCTGTTCTGAAAAAAGCCGGTCATGAGGCCAGGATTCACGATTGCGCTGAAGACCATAAGGATTTCCACGTGCTTCATCGTATTCTTAAAGAATGGCGACCTGACTTTATCGGTATCAGTATCATTATTACGGAAGTCGAACAGACAAAAAAAATTATGGAGATGATCCGGAAAATCCTTCCCCGTGTTCCGGTGATTCTTGGCGGTCCCTGGCCGTCAGCCAATCCTGAAAAATCAATTGAGAAATTAGGAGCGGACTTTGTCGTAATGGGCGAAGGAGATTTTGTGTTTCCCGAATTGATAGACGCTATCCATAACGGTCTTCCTACGGATTCAATTGCAGGAACGGCGTTAATGATGCAGGGTCATATCAAGCTCAATGCAGGACGGCACTTGACCGAAGACGAGCTGAATCATCTTCCTTTCCCCGCGTGGGAGTTACTGGATCATAAACTATACGCGAAAATGCATTCCAGCGCTGCTGTCGGTTGCAGGCCTTATATGGCTATCATCACTTCACGCGGTTGTCCTTTTAGGTGTGCATACTGCCACCTAACCATGGGCAAAGTATTCAGAAAAAGGTCGGCGCAGTCCGTTCTTGCTGAAATTCAGGAACTGTATATTAACCACGGATTCAGAGAATTTGAAATCCTTGACGACTGTTTCAATCTCGATCGTGAAAGAATGATTCATATCCTGAAAACTATCAGGGATAATTTTCAGGATGTCCAACTGCATTTTCCAAACGGACTCAGAGCGGACCTGCTTGAGCTACAGGATATAGAGCTTTTTAAACAGGCGGGAACCGTGTCGGTTGCGTTTGCCTTGGAGACAGCCAGCCCGCGCCTTCAGAAAATGATTCGCAAGAATCTCAACTTGGAAAAAGCAAAAAGCGCGATCAGCGCTTCCGTCCAGGCAGGCATTTATTCAATCGGCTTTTTTATGATTGGGTTTCCGACAGAAACCTATGAAGAGGCATCTTCCACTGTCAACTATGCAGTCAATTCTCCCCTACATCGGGCAATTTTTTTCCGTGTCATACCGTTTCCCGGAACCGAACTGGCAGGAATGGCCGCGGATATTATGAAAAATAACGATGACATCCTTGATCCGCTTTGTATGAATTATTACAATAATTCTTATAATCTCTCGGCAATGTCGGATCAGGAGCTGCACAATACTTTTCGACGCGCTTACCGGGAATTTTATTTTAATCATCAAAGAATCATCAGTCTTGCCCTGCATCATCCCAAATTCATGGTGCTTCCCTACTATGCTTTTTTAACCCTGATCAGAGCTCTGCCGGGGATGCACCGTCAGAAGGCGTGACCTGTCTTGATAAAAATATTCCACCTAAATAAACTATCTTTGGAAATCCATACGAAGCAAACCTTCAGGAAAAGCTTGACATCAAAATGTTATTTATGCAGTAAATTCATAACCATTATTTACAGAGCAAGAGAATAATTTTTCTAATGGCGATCGGGGAACAGCCTTCATTATTGTTAATAACCCTAGCCGACGTAGCGGCCTATGGTGTTCGTTGCCTGGCTTCATATGTACGGCAGCAGGGTTTTCAGACCGATATTTTGTGTCTGCGTCTTTCTGATTCGCGGAAAAGACGTCTTCATCCGCAATCCGCGGGAAAAATTTCCGACCATTTGATTAATCGCGTTGTTTCTTTTATCGCACCATATGACGTCATCGGGATATCTCTTTTTTCAGACGGGATTAACCAGAGCATTGCCCTGACAAAAGCAATAAAAAAATCCTATCCGGATAAGAAAATAATATGGGGAGGTATTCATCCCACCTTAAAACCGCACGATTGCCTTGCCTACGCTGATTTTGTTTGTGTTGGCGAGGGATATTATTCGCTGGTCGGCCTTTTGAAGCATCTTTCAAGCAATCATTGGGCAGATTTTGCGAAATTGCCGCCAGGCATATGGGCAAAAGAATCCGGCGGCACCTTTATTGAAAATGGATCGAGTGAAATGTGTACGGATTTGGACACCCTTCCTTTCCCGCTCTATGACGGGAATGCGTTTTTCGTCCGTACAAATAAAAATACCATCATCAATCTGGACAGGCAAGGTTATCATAAGTATCTCGACTACGCATATAGCACAATGATTTCACAGGGCTGCCCTAATAGTTGTTCCTATTGCTGCAATTATGCGCTGAAAAAAGTCAACAAGGGATATGCCAGAATTCGCAAACATTCCATTGATTATACACTCAGGGAAATACAGGCGGCTGCCGGGCATTATCAATTTTATAATGTCCACTTTATGGATGACTCTTTTCTTTCGATGGGTGAGGATGATTTTGAAGAATTTATTAAACGTTATCCAAAGGAAATAGGATTACCTTTTAATGTTGTCGGTTTGATACCCCGCTTGACGCAACCTCACCATGTAGATCAACTGATCAATGCCGGCATGGTTTATGGACAAATTGGAGTCCAGACAGGCAGCCGAAAGATGCTCGACATTTATCATCGCAAGCAAAGCAATGCGGAAATCATACATGTATCGGAAATGTTCGCCAAACATAAGGGACGTGTTGCTCCTCTGGGTGTGGATATTATTCTTGATGGATACCGGGAAACTATCGGAGACACAATTCAAACGGTACGCTTGCTTTCGCAAATAAAGCGTCCTTTCATACTAAATCTGAACGCTTTAATATCTTACCCCGGCACCAAGATCGCAGAACATATGAATGGGGATGCTCCGGGGGGCTCTTTTTTCAACTACAAAAGTTCTGTTGTCAATAACCTCATTGCCTTGATTTATCTCATAAAAATTCCTGATAAAATTCTTTTCTGGTTAATTGAAAGAAAAAAACTCATGAATTGTAAAATTCCATCCACGATAACAAAACTTATCTATTATGGCACCCTGTCAAAGAAAACGATAAGTTACATATATCATCGTTCTTACAATAATATACCAACGCGGGTTGTTGATGTCGTAAGGGCGTTAAGGATGGAAGACAAAAAAAGTGATTTTCATCTTATTTAATGAAAAAAAATCATTCAATGGTGAAATTTTTAGAATTGGTTTACTGTGCTCAATCATGCGTCTTGTTCGTGTTTTCTCTTTTTATTCATGATGTTTCAGCTAAAAAATGCTGATTTCTGCCCTTACACGTAGTAAGAGAGGCACATGCCGGACAAGACTAACACAGATTTTCTGAAACACAAAAATGGGCCCGTATTTCATTGACATGCGGGATACTTCTTCATATACTCTGCTCGTGAAAAACGACTTATTTGTTCCGCAGAACAATACATTTTTTCGGGAAAGGCATGGTTGCCTGATTTTTGCTCTGGTGATTATTCTGGTCGCCGCTGTATTTGCCGGCAGTTTGAAACTGGGCTGGACCAACTGGGACGACAACTTATTAATTTATGAAAATCCATTGGTCAAAGAACCGAACCTGAAAGATATTTTTACCAAGCCCGCCGCCTACAACACCTATAACCCTCTGGTCATTGCATCTTTCGCGCTGGAATGGAAACTCGCGGGAGACCGGCCTTTTCTTTATCACCTCGACAATCTCATTCTCCATCTTCTCTGTACGGCGCTTGTTCTGCTTTTTTTCCGACGGATGGGCATCTCCATCTGGTGGAGCGGCTTTGGTGCCTTGCTTTTCGGTCTTCATCCGATGCGTGTGGAATCCGTGGCATGGATTACCGAACGCAAAGATGTTCTCTACGGTTTTTTTTATTTGTCGGCTTTATTGGCTTACATTCGGTATCTTGCTTCCGGCAAGACAGGATATTTTCTGTTAACCTTTTTGTTATTTGTTTTGTCGCTCTTTTCCAAAGGACAGGCAGTGGCACTTCCTTTCTCGCTGGTTCTGCTTGACTGGTATTTCGACAGAAAAATTGACCGGAAAGCGATGACGGAAAAATTAACATTCTTCGTTTTTGCGCTGTTCATCGGCCTGCTGGGGACAACCTTTTTCTTTCAAAACGTTTATAAAACCATCGACAGCAAGGCCATTGTCAATGCTTTTAATTTCTTCGAACAGCTTGTCCTGGCAGGTTATGCCTACGTGATCTATATTCTGAAATTTTTCATTCCCTATGTGACATCCACGCTGTATCCTGTTCCGGATGTTCTTCATACAGGTCACTGGGTGGGTGCGGTGACGGCCGTCCTGATTTTTGCCTGGGCTGTTTCCGTCTGGAGAAAATACAAATTCATTACCTTCGGGTTGCTTTTCTTTACGTTCAATACCGTTTTTCTTCTGATGCCTTTCCTGGCCAACGATTCGGCCTATCTTAATGATCGTTACATCTACATGGCCTATGTCGGACTTGCCTTTGCCGTCACCTTCAGCTTGCAGAAATTAGCGGAGCAAAAAAATGCCTGGCGTCGCCCTCTAGCCCTCATAGCAGTCGCTGTCCTGGTTATCTTCAGCGTTGTGACAATGAAATATATCCCGGTCTGGAACAACAGTGAAACACTCTGGACATACGTGATTCAAAAATATCCCCGCAAAATTTCCGCAGCTTATCTCAACCGCGGCAATGACCGGTACACACAAAACCGCCATCAAGAAGCCATTGATGACTACACGGTGGCCATCGAGATCAATCCGCAGAGTCTTCTGGCGTATCAAAACCGTGGTCTTGCCTATTTGCTGAATAATGATTTAGACAGAGCCCTGCGTGATTACAACCGTTATCTGGAACTGATGAGTCCTTATGACATCAGTGGCAACGAGGTGAACATCCCTTTGTCCAACGCACTGGGAAACCGGGGGGTGATTTTCTCAAAGACGGGTCAGTACGAAAAAGCGCTGTCGGATTATAATGCGGCCATCAAACTGAATCCGGACAATGCTAACCACTATTTAAACCGGGCCCTTGCTTATTATCAAGTGGGGCGCAGGGAAGAGGCGAAACGGGATGTGCGGACAATGGAAATGTTGGGTGTGAAAGCAGATCCTTCACTCAAAATCTTATTACACACACCGTAAGGGCAATACCGGATATGAGGGCCAAAATATTTCTTTCTTTATCTTTGCTGATTCCTTTTGCGTTTGTAACTATTTACGTGGCGACCACTGCCCCTGAACTCATATGTCGCGATGACTTGTGTTTGATTAAAGGAGGGCTGGTTGAACACTATTTGAAAGGAAATCTTGCGTTTACAGATCTTTGGCGGCCTTATGACTATTCGAGAGCCCTTGGTTACAATCTGCTGATGCTCGCTAATATCAAATGGTTCTCTATGAATAGCAGGATTTTTGCCTTCATGATTCCTGTCTTTATACTGGCTTCTGCCCTCTTGGTGTATCGTGTCTATCGAAAAAGTCTGACGCCGGAACGTTCACCGGAGTTCATTGCGTTAACTTATTTTGCTTTAACCTTCATCCTTTTCAGCGTCATCCAGTGGGAAGTGCTGATCTTCGGCTATGCATTTGTATATCAATCATCTCTGTTTTTCTTTATGGCAAGTTTCATCAGTCTTGATTTATACCTCAAAGACGGTCATCGGAAATATTTGTTTTTAACATTGGCATTACATGCCGCGGCTATTCTGGTCTTCAATGGAAAATTATATATAACCTACGCACCGGCACTCAGTCTAACGTTTTTAAGTTATGCTCTCATCAAAGCTTCGGAATTACCAAAAAAGTTTTGGCAGCGTTCTTTTATCGTCGCTGTATTTCTTACTGTTATCGCACTGATCTATCTCTATAAACTTAATCAGAAGGATTATGTTGCAGAGCACGCATTTTATATTTCGGAAATTCTTGCCCATCCCTTCAAGGCGTTACAATTCTTTTTGGCTTCTTTCGGTGCCAGCGTTTTGAGTGCCAATGCCTTTTTTGCCTGTGACTATTTTTCGTTCCATAAGATTGTATTCCTCGGATCGCTTATTTTATTTTTTTATGGTTTATCTGTTTTTCTTTTCTTCCGTTCACGGATGTATGACAAAACCAATTTGCCTTTGTTTCTCATTATGCAAACCATATTCTTTTTTGGATTCGTGATGGTTGTTCGATTCGGTCTGGGTGTCGACTATGGTATGGGATCCCGTTATACATATGTCAGTGTCTGCGGGCTTCTGGCCATCGTGTGGATATTTATATTTGTCTTGACGCGGCCTGTTAAACCAAAATTATTATTAAGAAGTACGATTTATGCGGGCTTGGTGGTCATTTTTTCAGGACTCTTATTAAGCTCAGCCATCGAATGGCAAATTCGTCCCTTACGGAAGGCGCAACTGACACAACTCATGAATATAGCCATGAAGGTGGATACCGCCACCCATGACGAACTTTCTTTAATCGGTATTTTGCCGGAACATACCCGGGAGTCTCTGCAAATTTTAAGGGCGTACAAATTGAACGTTTATCGTGAAGATTCTTCAGCAAGAGATTAACGTGGCTTTAAATAGATATTTTTTTGATGCAGATATTATTTCGTGATATTCAAAACCTAAAGAACGTTTCATTATGAAAATAGGAATCCTCGGCGGCGGGCTCAGTGGTATTGCGCTTGCGTACTTTCTACAAAAAAATGATGCAATCGAAAGCATAGAAATCCTGGAGAAGGAAAGCGAACCGGGAGGATTATGCCGTTCATTTCAAATCCACGGCGTTTGCTGTGATATCGGCCCGCATGCGATTTTTTCCCAGGATGCCGAAATACTGGATTTCATGATCAGTCTCCTCGGTGAGAATAAAAACAAACTGAGGCGGGTCAATAAAATATACCGCAAAGGATCATTCATCAAATATCCTTTTGAGAACGAACTGTCGGCCCTGCCTGCTGCGGAAAGAGAACACTGTCTGAATACCTTTCTCAACAATCCTTATGAAAGGGAGCCGGCGGATAATCTGCTGACGTATTTCCTGAAAACCTTCGGAGAGGGCATCACCAATATTTATCTTAAACCTTATAACGAGAAGATATGGAAATATAATCCTGCGCTGATGGATACGCAAATGGCCGGCAGAATTCCAAAACCGCCGCCGGAAGACATCATCAAAAGCGCCGCGGGCATCCCTACGGAAGGTTACCTTCCACAACTCTATTTTTATTATCCGCGGCAGGGCGGCATCAACGCGCTGATAAAATCTCTCATCGACCGGTTTAATCAGAAAATCAGGATCATCACGGAGGGCAATGTCGTCAGCCTGAAAAAAGCCGGTGAGCAATGGCGGGTAGAAACAGAGAGTCATGGTGCCAAAAATTATGATTTCATTATTTCCACTATACCGGTTCCCCTGCTGGCCGGTCTTTATCAGGAAGAAATGCCGGACGAGGTCATGATGTCGGTAAACGGCCTGAAATACAATTCCCTGATAATCACTGTTCTTAATGTACGGAAAGATCATCTGGGTGATAATTTTGCCGTGATGGTACCGGATGAAAATATTATTTTTCACCGTTTGTCGAAACTGAATTTTCTGGGAGACAACTACTGCAACGATGATAAATCCACGAACTTATTGGCGGAGATTACCGTCTCCCAAAAAAGCGCGATGGATCAAATGAATGTCAGCGAAGTGGAAGAAAAAATAATCGCGGGACTGGAGGCCGCGCGGTTTATCGACACCCGCGAGCAGATCAATTGCCTGAAAACCCGGAAAATTGAATACGCTTACGTCATCTGCGATTTGCATCATCAGAGAAATATGAAGGTCGTCAAAAATTATTTTTCAGGGCAGGGCGTCCGATTGTGCGGCCGGTTCGGAGAATTTGAATATTTAAATATGGATGCCGTTATCCGGCGCGCGAAGAATCTCAGTGAAGAGATTGAAATAAAAATTTAAATACATCGTGAACTTGTAGAAATTTAACCGGAATCTGGTATAAGTATAAAAAATCACGGGCAGCTCAGGACATATTTATGAAAATACTGATTACCGGCGGCGCCGGTTTCATCGGCAGTCATCTGGCGGATTTACTGGTTGCTGAAAAGCATCATGTGACGGCGCTGGATAATCTTTCCCTGGGAACAAGGGAAAACATCAGGCATCTGACGCATCGCAGAAATTTCGTTTTCATGAAAGAGGATCTGCTGCGTCTGGACAGGTTGAAAAAGATATTTCAGAAAAACAAGTTCCATGCGGTTTTCCATCTGGCCGCCAATTCGGATATCGCCGCTTCCGCGGCCAATCCGGAAATGGATCTCCATCATACGTTTCTGACAACCTGGAACGCGCTGGAGTGCTGCCGCTTGTTTGACGTCAAAAAATTTGTGTTTGCCTCTTCATCCGCCGTGTACGGCGACGCGCGGAAAAAATTAGCCGAAGTAACGGGGACCTTGTCGCCGGTTTCGTATTACGGGGCGGGCAAACTTGCGGCGGAAGCTTTTATCTCCGCCTATTCGTCCATGAATAATATCCAGTCATGGATTGTCCGGTTTCCCAATGTTACCGGGCCAAGAATGACGCATGGCGTCATCCATGATTTTATTCAAAAGCTGCGGGATAATCCAAAGCAACTGATCATTCTGGGGGACGGCAGACAAAAGAAACCATACATGTATGTTCAGGATCTGGTGGAAGCGCTGTTCTTTATATTTCAGCACACTCAGGAAAAGCTGAATTATGTTAACGCCGGTGTGCAGGATGAGATAGCCGTGACAGACATCGCCGGGATTGTTTGCGCGGAAATGGGATTACAAAACGTGAAATTTAACTATACGGGCGGCAGTACAGGCTGGCCGGGCGATGTCCCCCATTACCGGTATGATTTGAAAAAGCTGAATACTATGGGCTGGAAGGCTGCTCATTCCTCCGCGGAGGCGGTAAGACTGGCTGTCAGAGGTGTTCTGCAAAAATGATTGCATTTATTCTCGCGGGTGGAAAAGGAACAAGGCTCAAGGACATGACGCCGGCTCAAATGCCCAAGCCGATGGTCGCCATCGCCGGCAAGCCGATTCTTCAATATCAAATAGAGTATCTCGCCCGGAATCATATCCAAGACGTGATCCTCAGCGTCGGTTACGGCGCGGACGCTATTCGGAACTATTTCGGCGACGGCCGGAAGTTTGATTTGTCCATACGATACGCGGAAGAAACAGAACCGCTGGGCACCGCGGGAGCTTTTAAATATGCTGAACCATTATTCGGCGCCGCGAAAAACATTCTGGTTTTATATGGGGATATCATTTTTGACATCGATCTGACGCGGCTGATCAATTTTCATCAAGCGCACAGCGGCCACGGCACTTTGCTGGTTCATCCCAACGACCATCCTTTTGACAGTGATTTGCTGGAAGTGGACGGCTTTCATAAAATAACCCGATTTATTTCCAAACCGCATCCGGCCGGTCAGGTGTATCAGAATCTGGTCAATGCCGGCATCTATATTCTTGACAGGACAATGGCACGATTTATTGAAAGCGGACGAAAACTTGATTTCGGTCACGATGTCTTTCCCCTGCTGGTTGATCAGGGACAAAATCTTTACGCTTACAGATCTTCCGAGTATGTAAAGGATGTCGGTTCAGTGGACAGATTCTACGAGGTCGAAAAGGATATTCTCAGCGGCAAGGTTTATCGTCGAAATTTGAACAAAAAACAGAAAGCCATATTTCTGGACAGGGATGGCGTGATGAATGAAGAAGTTGAATATCTTTGCAAACCTGAACAATTGGTCTTAATCGATGGTTCGGCGGAAGCCGTGCGAAAAATCAATCATTCGGATTATCTGGCGATTGTAGTCACCAATCAGTCCGTTGTGGCCAGAGGGCTCTGTTCGGAAAAAGATGTTGCTCAAATCCATAAAACATTGGATAGGATGCTGGGTGAGAAACAATCCTTTCTGGACGCGATTTATTATTGTCCTCATCATCCCGACCGCGGTTTTGCAGGAGAAAACACGGATTACAAAATAAAATGCGCGTGCAGGAAGCCGGAACCCGGAATGCTTCTGCAGGCGCGGGACGACTTCAACATTGATCTCGGCCGATCTTTTATGATTGGCGATTCCACCCGCGATATTATGGCGGGATGCAATGCCGGATTGAAGACCATCCTGGTCAAAACGGGGTATGCCGGAAAAGACGGGCGATGTGATTGCCGTCCCGATTTTGTTTTTGAAAATCTGCGGGAGGCCGTGGATTTCATAGTCGATGAATATGAAGGTTAAAGACAAATTATCGAACAGCGTAACAGAAGCTGAACATGTTTTTTCTTTTCAAGAGGTCTGATGATAGGGACAAGAACCCCTTTTCGAATAAGTTTTGCCGGCGGCGGCAGTGATTTGAAAGAATTTTATTCAAGACAAGCCGGCTGTGTGTTGAGTACAACCATCGATAAATACATGTACATCTTCATCCATCCTTATTTTGATGAAAGAATTCAGGTGAAGTATTCCCGGACCGAGCTGGTCGGTGAGGTCGGTGAAATCAAACATCCCATCGTTCGTGAAGCGCTTAGAAAATTCGGCATTAACGGCATTGATGTTAATTCCATCGGGGATATCCCGGCGGGGACAGGACTGGGCTCATCCGGTTCCTTTACGGTGGGTCTGCTGAATGCTTTGTATGCCTATACAGGCCGGTATCCTGTTCCGGAAACACTGGCCCGGGAAGCCTGCGCCCTTGAAATTGACATTCTGGGGGAACCCATCGGCAAACAGGATCAGTACGCCGCGGCTTACGGAGGATTCAACCTGATCACTTTTTATCCCGACGATACTGTCTGTGTCGCACCGGTTGTCATGTCCCGCGAAAAATACCGGGAACTGGAAAACAGCCTTTTGTTCTTTTATACCGGCGGCACGAGACCGTCACGGGAAATACTTTCCGCTCAGAAAAGAAGCACGGTTGCCGATAAAAAAACTTTTATGAACATTCAGACCATGACCGGCCTGGCTCAAAATCTGAAAGCCTGTCTGGAAACGGGAAATCTGCACGATATGGGAGCGATACTGGACGAAGGCTGGCGTTTGAAGAAAGAACTTTCGCCGAAAATTTCCGATGACAAAATTGATTATTATTATCAGCAGGCCTGTAAAAACGGCGCGGAAGGCGGCAAACTCCTCGGCGCGGGCGGTAGCGGTTTTTTAATGTTCTATTGCGAGCCGTCGCGGCAGGCAGAACTCCGGAGGACCATGAAAGACTTGAGAGAGTTCAAATTTCAATTTGACAATTCGGGTACGAAGGTGATTTATGATACGGCCAGTGAGGTAAACAGCGATGATTGATTGCACGGCGGACATCGAAAAATATTTAAAGCTTTTAGAAAAAAAGCTCAACGTTTTAAAGACACGGGAAATAAATCAAATCGTGAATATCCTGAAAACCGCTTACGATCATGGCAATACGATCTTTACCATGGGCAACGGCGGCAGCGGGACCATCGCCTCGCATATCGTGTGCGATTTCAATAAAGGAGCATCCGCGCATCTCAATAGAAAATTCAGAGTGATGTGTCTTAACGATAACATGCCTTCCGTTTCTGCGATCGCCAACGACATCAGTTATGACGCGATTTTTGTGGAACAATTGAAAAACTTTCTGCAACCCGCCGACGTGGTGATCGGCATTTCTTCCAGCGGCAATTCCAGAAACATCATTCGGGCCATTGACTATGCCAACAAAAAAGGCGCGGTAACGGTAGGATTCTGCGGTTTTGACGGCGGAAAACTGAAGAATGCAGCGCAATTCTGTGTCCACATCGACGTTGACGATATGAAGGTTGCGGAAGATATTCATTCCATTATCAGCCACATGATGATGAAAATGCTGAGCGCCGCATTGCAGAAATCAGAGCGTAAGCAACGTCAACCAACATCAAAACCGATGCCTCGGAAAATAAATTCCCGCGGTAAAAAATAAAATGAATCAAACATCGCCTGTTTTAAAATCCGATAAGCTGGAGCTGGGTTGCGGGCAGAGGCCGACGCCGGGATACCTGCATCAGGATATCACCATGCAACCCGGCGTGGACTTGGATTTTAGCTGCCCGATCTGGCAGATTTCCCTGCCGGAAAACTCGCTTGCCGAAGTGATTGCGCTGGCGCTGATGGAGCATTTGCGTTTTACCGAATTTACCGCAGCATTGAGGCATATTCATAAACTGCTCCGGCCGCGGGGAGAATTTCTTTTCGACCTGCCGGATATTAAAGTATGGAGCGAGTATCTTTATCACATTGCACACGGCATGCCGGAGAAGAGTCCGTTTTCCAGGGAACACGTCTTCGCTACTTTCTGGGGCTGGCAGCGCTGGCCGGGAGACGAGCACAAATGCGCCTGGCTGAAAGATGATTTGTTCCAGCATCTGCGGGACATCGGCTTCAGCGAGGTTATCGCAGGAGATACGCAGATTTTTCTTTCCCGTGGCATTTCCAGAAATCGTTTTCTGAACCCGGCGAATGCGCATCTTTACATCAGAGCCATCAAATAAAAGTTTTTATGTCAGCATAAAAGCAACAGGGCAAGACCATGTTTAATCATTCCGATCCAGAACCGGTTTCCGTCATCCTGATTGTTTACAACGAAGCGGCCACTATCGGCCAGGAAATCCTCAGTATTCAAAAGGTGATTTTATCCCGATTACCGGGATCGGAGCTGATTATCGCGGAAGACGGCAGCACCGACGGCACCAAAGAAATCATTACCGGATACCTTCACGACCCGGCAGTCATTCATTCCACCGGCGGGCAGAGAAAAGGTTACGCGAAGGCCTTGAGAGACGCGATGAAGATTGCGAAGAATCCGTATATTTTTTTCAGTGATACCGGTTCCAAGTTTGACGTCGGTGATTTCTGGAAGCTGTATGATCTCCGTCGTCAGCATGATCTGGTCATCGGTGTCAGAACCAGGAGAACCGACCAGGTGCATCGCCGTTTCCTGACGCTGGCCTATAATTTCATTTTGAAAAAATATTTCAAAGTCGATGTGCGGGATGCTGACAGTGGTTTCAGAATTTACAGCAAGTCGCTTAACGATAAACTTTGTTCGGAAGCCTGGATAAACAAAGCTTTGATCAGTTCGGAATTGACCCTGCGCGCGAAATTCAGCGGCGCTCTGGTCGGTTATGTCGACGTGAATTACAGGCAGCGTTTTGGTGTTTCCAGAGGATTGCCGCCGCAAAAAATGCTGGAAGCAATCATCGGCGTCTTGAAAAACTTCCCGCGCTTGGAAAGAACCCTTTCATCTGCGACGTACCCCCGCCTTCGTCGATAGCCTGCTGGCATCCATGAACTTTTCATTGACATAACCGGTCGTTTTCCCTACATTCTTTTGCAAAACCTCACCCGTTAAAAAATGAAGAAAAACAATGGATAAATTAAACGGACAGTACCAGTATTTTGAAGAACTTCATCACGGCCTTCTGCGACAGGTGGGATCAGGCCTTAAAATACTGGACGTGGGCTGCGGTTACGGCCAGAACGGCGCCGAGATGATGAAGAAAAACAATATCGTCTTTGGCGTTGATCTGTCGCCCCTGGCCATCAAAAAAGCAAAACAGCGCCTGACCTGTGCCGTGGTGGCGGATTTCAGCAGGCCGGAAATGATTCCGGAAGAAATCAAGCGTGAAACATTCGATATGGTCGTCTTTTCGGACATCCTCGAACATGTTTACGACCCCCTGTCGCTGATTCGCAATGCCGTTCCGCTGATGAAGGAAAATGCCATCCTGCTCATATCCGTGCCCAACATTGCCAACTGGTTGACCCGGTTGCGATTGCTTTTCGGACGGTGGGATTACACCGTTTCAGGAATGATGGACAGAACGCATATCCGTTTTTTCACGCTGAAAAGCATTAAGCGGTTGATTGCCGCGGCCGGATTTGATGTGACGGATGTTTACGCGACGCCGTATTTGCTGAGGGGACTGATTGGAATACAGGTCAGAAACCGGATGTTTCCGGAAAGCAGAAATGCGCAGCCTGCCGAGCCGGAAGCGCTGGCGGCGAATCCGTACTACCGGTTTTATATGAAATATGTTTACAAACCGGAAGCGTTCGTCGCCAATTTGTGGAAAAGCATGTTCGCGTATCAACTGGTCATTACCGCCCGATTGACGAGGCAAGCCACGAATAAACATTAATTCAGCACCAGATTGACGCAACGGACAAGCAAATTGACAAATTGGTTTATGAACTTCGGCCTGACGGAAGAAGAGATAAAAATCACAACGGGTTCAATCTTGCAGATTGAATCCCGAAGTTTGAAGAAACCAAAAAAAGGATTGAATTTGCAAGAAAGGAAGGGATGAAAATCGTGGAAAGGAATAATGCGTGCGGCGATATGTAGTTACATTCTGGAAGGACTTTCAAAGTAGTCTTGACGAGAGAGAACGTTACATTAATGAGACCCAAATTTCAGAAACGAATAACCTAAAGGTCACTATAGGCCGAGCGGGATAAATGTGGGTCTAATTCCCCGCCCCTTGGGGCGCAAATTCTTTTGGATACCCCGCTGCTTGCGGCGGGGTTGTTCATTCAGATGTTCAATATGTGACGAGGAGCGAAATGGATCTGAATAAAAAATTTCCGGAAAAGAGAGTCGTCATTACGGGAGCCGGCAGCGGTCTGGGACGTGCGCTGGCGCTGGAATTCGCGAAACGAAAATGGAGAGTAGCGATAGCCGAAATCAACGATGAGCGGGCGAAAGAAACCGCGGAAATGGTGAAGCAGGCAGGCGGAGAAGCGTTGACAATACATTGTGACGTCACCAGGCCGGAAGACCTTGACAGGGTGCTGCAAAAGATTCTGGAAGCATGGCAGGGCGTGGACATTCTGATTAACAATGCGGGAGTCGCCTCGGCCGGCTGGTTTGAGAAGATCCCGCTGGAAAAGTGGAACTGGATAATCGGCATCAACACCAACAGCATTATTCATGGATGTCGCTCGTTCATCCCTTATTTCAAGGAACGTAAAGCAGGATATATTGTCAATGTGGCCTCCAACGCCGGCATTGCTTCGTTGCCGGAAATGGCCAGTTACAACGTGACCAAAGCAGCGGCCATATCGCTTTCCGAAACGCTGAGAATTGAACTTGCGGCCAGCAATATCGGCGTGTCAGTTGTCTGCCCCACATTCTTCAAGACGAATCTGATGGATCAGTTTAGTTCACCGGACGAGCGCCAGCGTCAACTGGCCAACGCATTCTTCAGGAATGCACAGATAACATCGGCAAAAGTAGCGCAGCATACAATTCAATCCATTGAAAAAAACCGTTTCTATGTGATTACGCAGAAAGACGGGCGAAACATATGGCGGATGAAACGCTTTACGCCGGAACTCTATTTTAAAGTGTTTGGTCTCGTTTATAAAACCGGATTTTTTGACAGGCATCTTGTCCGGTTTCTCAAAATACTAAATATTGTAGGATAAGAAACTTGAAACCTGCTGGCACCAGCTTGTTGTTAAAAGATATATGAATGTCGTATATACTGAGAATCGCCGGTTTGAATGCATAACCCATGAACGGAAAAACATATGAATTTGTCTTGCAGAGGCATGTTTTAATTTTTTCATGAAGAAAAAATATACTTATTTCGTTATCCTGTTTTTAATGGTTGCTTCCGGTATTGCCTTCGGCCGGATAACGGGCAATGAATTTATAAATTTCGATGATGGCAGGTACATTACCGGCAATCATCATGTGCAAAGCGGCATTAATCCGGCAAGCTTCAAATGGGCATTTACTAGTACGAATCTGAGTTACTGGCATCCCCTGACCTGGCTCTCGCATATGCTGGACTGGCGTCTCTTCGGCGCCAACGCCTCCGGTCATCATCTGATCAGCCTGCTTCTGCATATCGGTGCATCGATCTTTCTGTTCCTTTTTTTACACAAAACAACAAGCCGTCTCTGGCCAGCGGCTTTTGCCGCCGCTTTTTTTGCGCTTCATCCCCTGAGAGTGGAATCGGTGGCCTGGGCAGCCGAAAGAAAAGATGTCTTAAGTATGTTTTGCGGCATGGCCTGTTTATATGCTTACGCCTTTTATGCCGAATCCCGGAAGCTGTCTCAATACCTTCTCTGTCTAATGTTATATGCCGGTGCTTTAATGTCCAAGCCGATGCTGGTCACACTGCCGTTTGGCCTTTTGCTGCTGGATTACTGGCCATTGCAACGCCGGCAGAAGATGTCAGGCGAGCGGCGGGAGGGATTGCATGCGGTCGTTATGCTTCTTCTGGAGAAAATCCCCTTCCTCTGTCTGGCTGCTGTCGTCAGTATTATAACATTCTGGGCGAAGGCTGTTGCTCCCGCTTCTTTCGGGGCCGCTTCTTTTGGGGCAAAACTGACGTATTTTGTGCTGGCCAAAAATGCCATTGTTTCCTTTGTATCTTATCTGGGTAAAACTTTCTGGCCCGCAAATCTGGCTCTGTTTTATCCTTTCAACTTCTCTCTGCCTGCGTGGAAGGTTCTAAGCGCCGCAATCGTTCTGATCTTCATAACGGTATTTGTTCTTTATTATGTCAGAAAAATGCCGTTTTTATTTATGGGCTGGTTCTGGTATCTGCTGACACTTGTGCCCGTAATCGGCTTGGTGCCTTCCGGCGCTCAGGCAATGGCTGACCGTTACACGTATCTGCCGTCAATCGGCATAGCGGTCATGCTCGCGTGGGGGATACCTTCTTTGTTGAAATGGAAAGATATGAGAAAGACAATTTTATTTCCCGCCGGCATTATCATCATTTCTTGTCTGGCGGTTTTAACATGGCAGCAATGCGGCTATTGGAAAGACAGCATTCAGATCTGGAATCATACGTTGCTGGCTACCCGGGATAATTATCTGGCCCATAATAACAGAGGGGCTGCTTATCGTGAAATCGGCCGATATGAAGACGCCATAGTCGACTATGACGAGGCCATCAGGTTGCAGCCGCAGCATGGATTGGCCTATAACAACAGGGGTGTTGTTTATTTATTGCTTGGTCATCAAGAACAGGGTTGTCGTGATGTACAGAAAGCGTGTGAGTTGGGCCTTTGCAAGTCACTGGACATTGCCAGAGACGAAGGCATCTGCCGCTGATCGTTCACGAATTTTTGTAAGCTTTCCAAGCCGAAATGTGATAGAAGACAAGACCATCAACAGCGCTGTTCAGATATGCTTTTGTCGGGATAAACTTTCTTTATGGGACTGGCCGGAGATATTGTCATTATTGTGATGGCTGCCTTGCTGGGTGGTTTGATTGCTCAGGCGCTCAAGCAGCCCTTGATTCTGGGTTATATTCTTGCCGGAATTGCGGTTGGCCCTTATACCGGCGGTATCACGGTCTCGGATATTCATAACATCGAAAAGCTGGCCGAAATCGGCATTGCCCTGCTGCTGTTTGCGCTGGGTCTGGAATTTTCCTTCAGGGAATTAAGGCCCGTCCGCGCGATTGCCCTTTTCGGCACGCCATTACAAATCATTTTGACGATTCTTTATGGTTTCGCCATCGGCCAATGGCTGGGCTGGTCTTGGAGCGCTTCAGTCTGGTTTGGAGCGCTCATCTCTTTGTCCAGCACCATGGTCATGATCAAGACGCTGGAAAAGCAGGGCATGATGGGCACGCTATCCAGTCGGGTGATGATTGGTGTTTTGATTGTTCAGGATCTGGCGGTTGTTCCGATGCTGATTATCCTGCCGCAGCTCAACAATATCGCGAACGGTTTTTCAATTTTATTGATCGCGGCGGTGAAGGCGGCTGTGTTCCTGCTGACGATGATTCTGATAGGCACAAAGGTCATTCCCCGTTTGATGCGCTATATCGCCAACTGGAATTCGCGTGAGTTGTTCCTCATTACCACGACAGCCATCGGACTGGGTATCGGTTATGGAACCTATATCTTTGGTCTTTCCTTCGCGTTCGGGGCTTTTGTGGCCGGCATTTTGCTGAGTGAATCGGATTACGGTTACCAGGCCCTCAGCGACATTGTTCCGCTCCGGGATGTCTTCAGTTTACTGTTTTTTACGTCCATCGGGATGCTGCTGGACATTAATTTTCTGTTCAACAACTGGCAAATGTTAGTACTGCTGGTCATGCTGGTCATGCTGGGTAAGGCCGTTATTTTTGCCGCGCTCAGCCGGTCTTTCGGTTATCACAATGTCATTCCGCTGGCGATGGGGTTGGGACTTTCCCAGGTGGGCGAATTTTCCTTTATTCTGGGACGGGTCGGCGTCGGCACAAAATCAATTTCCGCGGAATTTTACACGCTGGTGCTGACCATGACCATTGTCACCATGTTTTTAACGCCTTTCATATCAGGGCTGACGACACCGCTTTACGCGGTGGCCCGGCGGTGGATGAAGACTCTTCAACTGGAGCCCTTGCATTTTCCGAAAAGCGGCTTGAAAGATCATATTGTGATTGCCGGCGGCGGACGGGTAGGCATTTCCGTGGCCAACGTTCTGCGCCGGATGAACATACCTTTTGTGGTGCTGGAGTATAATTCCCGCCGCGTGCATGAAATCAAGGAATGCGGTTTCCCGATCATCTTTGGAGATGCCGGAAGGAGAATTATTCTGGATGCCGCGGATTTACAAAAGGCGAAGCTCCTGTTAATTACGACGCCGGTGGCGGTTATTTCGCTGGGGATTGTCGCCCACGCTCAACGAATCAAACCGGACATTCATATTATCGCCAGGGCGGAAGGGATTGAAGAGATGAAGGTGCTTTATCAAAAAGGCGTGACGTATGTTGTGCAGCCGGAATTCGAAGCCAGTTTAGAGATTGTCAACCAGACGCTGCTGAATCTGGGTATCCCGGCTGAGCAGCTCAAAGCGCTTACAGAAGACGCGCGCCAGGAACTCAACAAACCCTTATGCATCTGAAATCCGAAATGGATGTTTGATCTTCGAAGCGGGTTCAATTCTGCGGATTGAATCCGCTTCGTTTTTTCGGACTGTTCGGGGAACCGTCCCTACATGAGTTGTAGCGCGTTATAACCTAAAGGTCACATTGCCCGAACGCGCCGTTGTATAATTTGTCTGGAACACGTTCGGCTGAGCTCACGCCGAGGTCTTAACGTTCCATCTTTGTTTTATATATTGCTTATTCCTTTTTATTCATGTAAATTAAATACATGGAAAAACAAGATATCGTCAAATATTGGGTTGCATCGTCTGATTTAGACTATGAAGTTATGCAGAGTCTTTTTACAAACGGCTATTATTCGTGGTCGCTTTTTTTAAGTCATCTTGTCATAGAAAAATTGTTGAAAGCTTATTACGTTAAAAATCTTGATGAAAATTATCCTCGCATTCATAATCTTATTGAAATTGCTGAAAAGGCGGCACTGATTTTATCTGAAAATCAAAAAGTGATTTTAGAAGAATTGACGACATTCAATCTACGCGCAAGATATCCTGACTATAAAAACAGATTTAATAAGAAGGCTACTCGTCAATTTACAGAAGACCAAATATCAAAGGTTAATGGTTTTAGAAAATGGCTGCTGGAAAAGATAAACAATTAGTTTACAAAAAAATAAGAGATTATCTGCAGAATTTAGAGCGAAACCATATTGCTGTTTGGCGTTTATATCTTTATGGTTCTTATGCCAAAGATACATATAATGCTCAAAGCGATATCGATCTGGCGGTATTTCTTGACCGGGATGACATTGACGGTTTTGACGAAGACGTGCAGCTCCGGAAACTAAGATGGGATATTGATCTGCGTATAGAGCCGCACTCATTTGCCAGATCGGATTTTGACGAAACCGATCCCTACATTAGGGAGATCATTGAAACAGGTGAACGCATTTTATGATCAGATATCCCTATCTCGAGGGATTGACAGTCATATAAGTTTATAATAAGGAAGTTTCGTCCCAAAAAATAGAAGTCTGCTTTAAAAATACTGAAACAGGATTACATAAACCAGATGATGGCACAGAGCCTGCACAGACAGACAGACAGACAGACAGACAGATTTAATTTATTAGAACTTTTTTACTGTAAAACAACAACCATAAAGCCCATGTATCCTTAACCGGAACATGGGCTTTTTATTTTTCTAAACGGGAGGATAACGATGAAAGGACACAGATTTTCTACTCAAGTTTTATTGAATTTTCTTTTTACAATTCTCGTAGCAGTGATGTTGTGCAGTTGTGGCAGCGGCAGCGATGATAAATCTCCTCCTAAAAAATCATCTGAAAAACAAATAACACGTTTTCAAGTGGATGGCATTGATAGCATTATCAATGAAACAGAAAAAAAAATTACAGTAACGGTTCCCATTGGCAATAAAAGAATAAGTGGTTATGACTCTAATAATATTGAAACTTATCAATTTTTATATACAATAATTGAAACAACTGGTGTCTGTGTTAGTCGACATAACTATCAATATACCGACCCTACGACACGTGATTGTATGGTGCCTGGTCATGATCCGACGAGCCAAATAGGTCTGAGGTGCAGAATTGATGTAAACCCTTGTATATATAATATTTATTCACATGCTGAAGATGGATCAAGTGAATTATATAATTTGGAAATTTATTTTGATGACAATTCAGGTGATGATTCCAATAACGATGATGATTCCGGTGACAATATCGACGGTAACGCTGGGATAGATCCGGGCGGTACAGGCGACATCAGCATGACACTAACATGGTCATGGAGCGGTTCTTCTGAGACTGAAGGGCCAGACATTGATATGTGGGTAACCGATCCTAACGGACATAGATTAACTACCTCACGAGATGATTATAGTCTTGGACCTTGTCCATGTGGCGGTCAAATCGATTTCGATGATCTGGGCGGCTGGGGACCTGGTGACGGTGGCGGCCCTGAACGTGCCTTTTGGCCAACAGGAAGTGCTCCTTCCGGTACTTACACTTATGGAGTAAGATATTATCAGGGTGACGGAACTGCAAATTATACTTTAAAAGTATATAAAGGAACTGCCCTGCAGACGACAAAAACGGGGACATCCATGATAAGAATTGTCAAGAGGAAAACGGAGATTTCCCCTGACCAGACCGGATGCCACCAGCGGTTTATTATTAATCCCTTTTTCTCCTTCCGATCTTTTTCATTCTTTCCAGTGGGTC
>Ga0208458_1000230_pt1 | contig 68604 bp, 68 predicted proteins | sample AD_UKC085_MetaG_FD_184432 | JGI IMG/M metagenome (GOLD analysis project Ga0208458, IMG submission 184432) | Active sludge microbial communities of municipal wastewater-treating anaerobic digesters from USA - AD_UKC085_MetaG (SPAdes) (version 2) | ecosystem: Engineered > Bioreactor > Anaerobic >... | reverse complement strand
GCCAACCGGGTAAGACCCCTTGCAGAACACAAGGTCGATAGGCCGGCAATGCAAGCGCCGCAATGCGCTAAGTTCACCGGTACTAATAGGTCGAGGGCTTGACCTTTCACCGGCGGTCCCGTCGTAAAAAAGGGTACCCGCCATGTCAAGGCCTGCCATGCCCATTTGCCCATAACCACTCCGTCCTCTTCTCCCGTGCGGTTACCTAAGAGCATTTTCCGGTGGCCCGGTCGTAAAGATCGGGCCATTCGCTTTATTCATACAGATATTACGGGGGAATAGTGAGGATGAAGAAGACAGCCCAGCTTACGTTGTCCGCTATGTTCATCGCGTTGGCGATTGTGACGCCGATGCTTTTGCATGGTATCCCGAATGCCGGCACCTTGTTCCTGCCCATGAATTTCGTGGTCCTGCTAGCGGCCTTCTTCCTGGAACCTGCGTACGCGCTCATGGTAGGGGCGTTGAGCCCGGTACTGAACATGCTAATCACAGGGATGCCCCCGGCGTTTCCCGTGCTTCCTTTCATGGTGGCAGAGCTTGCGATATATGGGCTGTCGGCCAGCGTGCTATATAGGAAACTGAAACTGGACAGGACCATATCGCTCGTCATTGCGATGGGATTAGGAAGGCTTGCCGCGTCTTTTACGGTATGGGTGCTGGTGAACTCTTTCGGCGCCAAGCTGCCTGCCCCTTGGGCTTTCTTCGCGGCTACTTTCACGGGAAGCCTTCCCGGGATAGCCATACAGCTTGCTGCTATACCCAGCATAGTGGCGGTCATGCAAAGAAGGCGCTAGGGCCGGCAATAGCGTACATTTGGTATCGAAGGGGCCCGATGGAAGGCCCCTTTTACGATTTCTTGAGCATAAGTGCATCTATCTGCTCTTTCGTATATGAGGGCTGCTCGAACAATCTGTCAGGATTTTCCATGTAGTTCTTGAACGTCTTCAGAGTGTTTCCGTAATAGGTCCCGTCCGCGAGCCTGTCGTCCAGCGTCATGTATATGTCCAGTACGCTTGCGATCTTGCCTATGCCGGAACGGTTGTCGTTCACGGGCGCTTTCTTGATCTTCCCTATCGCCATGATGAGGCCGCTGTTGCCCCAGTTGAAAAGGTGGTGGAACACGCCGTCTATCCCTATGCTACCCAGATTGGTGATCAAGCCCGAACTGTATGAAGGGTCGTTGGCGATAAGGGATCCGGGCAGGAGGTTCCTTGTGTCCAGCAGCCTGTACAACCACATGAAGGCCGATGCGAGCGGCTGTGGCATGGACATGAGGAAGTCGACCTCGCGCTCCGAGCTGCTTCCCCGATCGCTCTTGCCCTCCTCTACAGCGCGCCTCATCCTTTCCGCCACCTGCCATATCGTATCCGTCGGCTGGAAGCAGACCTTTACTAGGCCTTCCGTGCCTTCGTCGGTCAATTGCTTCTTCGCGACCAGGCTGAACGATATCTCGTTCCTCTGGTAGAACGAGTGACCTGAAACGAAGGTATTGATGAGCGGCCTTTCGACGATGGTCCGAACGAAAGAGGCGACGATGAGGTGCAGTATGTTTATCCTGTCTTTGGCCGACTTGCCGCGGTTTTCCTTCAACAGCAGGGCGATGGCCGCATCCATCACGATAGTGTCCTTGTAGTAAAGGGATGCTTCGTCCCTCGTGGGACATGTATAGGTAAGGACTTTCTTGAAACTGGGTACCTTGATGTAGGTGCCGTCCGGGCGGTTCCTAAAAAGCATGGCAAATCCCCCTGAAAAATGATGGGTGACCCTGGGTCGTCAAGACCCGCAACGAAATTCTGATACTCTAAAGAAAGCCCGCAGGGCAAGGGCTCGGCCTTTCTGCGGGCGGTCATTCCTGGTTTAAAGGCCCGATACTACTCGGGGACGTACTTCAGGTCGAGCTCGGCAATGTGCTCCTTCGTATAGCCTGCGGGCTCAAGAAGCGGCTCCGGGTGCTCGACGTATTTCTTGAACGTCGTTAGTGAGTTGTAATAATAGACCCCGTCCGCCACCCTGTCGTCGAGTGTCATCTTCATGTCCAGCACGTGTCCTATCTTCATGTTCCCATGCCTGTTGTCGAAGATGGGACCCTTCTTGACCTTACCGACGGAAATGAAGACCGAGCATGTGCCCCAATTGTAGAGATGATGGCTTATTGAGTCCATCCCTATGCTTCCAAGGTTGGTGAAGAAGGCGGTAGCGTAGAGAGGATCGGTCTTGATCATGAATCCAGGCAGCAAGTTGTGATAGTCCAGGAACCTGTAGAACCACATGAAGGCCTTGATCCCGAAGCGCGGCAGCGCCATGACGACGTCAATTTCTTTTTCGGTTGTGTTGCCGATGGCGCTCTTGCTGTGGTTAACCGCATCCTTGACCCTCCTCGCCACGTCATGGAGCGTATCCTCTGGATTGAAGATTATCTTCAGTATCGTTTCCTCTCCTTCGTCGGAAATGTCCTTCTTAACCACGAAGCTGAAGGAGAGCTCGTTGCGCCTGAAGTACCTCTGTCCGGCCACGAACGTGTTCAGGATGGGGCGTTCCACAACAGTACGCATGTACGCGGCCAGGATGATGTGGAAGAGGTTGATCCTGTCCTCGGGGTCCTTTCCCTTGTTGATCTCAAGGAGCATCGCGATAGCGTTGTCTATGTCGAAGCGCTCCTCGGCGAACAGCACGGATTCATCCCTGGTCGGAAACATGTATGGATTCAGCTTCTTAAAGTTGGGGACTTTCAGTGCCTTGCCGTCCGGCCTGTCCTTCAGGATCATCTCAATACCTCCGGGTTATTTAATGAAACCGTGTTTTAATTATACATCACATGTATCACCAGGCGCGACGAAACGGCCGAATGGACGCACTATGCATTTTCAACCTCTACCGAAGCATCCTGGCGATGTCAACCGGACGATGCCATATATGGACCGTCGCCTGTCCACCGTCATACGTCCATATGCCAGGGCCGTACACTAGAACGGTAAAGATGCCGACAAGCCTACCTTTTGGCGCTGGGGGTTTTTACCACTATAATAGCCGGGCGGTCGCTGATAGAATATACTAAGACTACTTGCATGGCGCGGGTTGTGTCTTACGGCCCGCGCGATTTCTTTCCGAGGAGGTTCATATGGGATACAGGATGCTCGTTACAGATCTGGACTATACTTGCCTCAATGACGACCACGTCATTCCAGAGGACAATATAAAGGCGGCCAAAAGGGCGATCGAAGAAGGCCTGATATTCTCAGTCGCGACGGGGCGCAGCAAGGCGGCCGCCGAGAGGCACGTCCTGCAGCTTGCGCCGAACGCCCCCGTAATACTCCAAAACGGCATGAGCATATACGATTTCAATGAGAACAGGACGATTATCGAGCACCTGGTGGACACAGAGATGTCCATAATGGCGATAGAGTGGGGCGATTCGAAGGGCATCATCACTGCCGTAGCAATTGGTGACAGGCATTACATCTCCAAGAGGGGCGGGGAGATGGTGGAGGCCCTGGAGAAGTTGGAGGGAGTCCCCTGCGTGGAGACGGGGGATCTGAAAGCCTTCATAGAAAGCGAGAAGGAGACCGTTAAGATAGCGAACGTGCTCTACGTAGTGCGCCCTGAGGACAGGGACAAACTAGCCAGACAGGCGGTTTTGGACTTCCCGGAGGTAAGCGTAATAGTCTCGGGGCCTCCTTTCATAGAGTTCTTGAACAAGGAGGCATCCAAGGGCCACGCATTGGAGGAGCTCTGCGCCATAATAGGGGTGGACCTGTCCGAAGTCGTGGTCGTGGGAGACGCGCCCAATGACGCGGAGATGATGATGAGAGCGGGCATGTCATACGCCGTCGCGAACGCCGAGGACAAAGTAAAGGGCATCGCGCAGCGGATGACGAAGAGAGGTCACAACGATGCGGTACTGCCGGAGGTCCTGCTGGACGCTTTCGGCATAAACGTTTGAACAAGCCCCTCCGAGGGGATAAAATTGGTCTGCGGGTGATGTGAATGATGGTTGATAAAAAAGTGATAATGGTGATAATGGACGGCTGGGGGGTCCCGAATAAGCTGGAAGACAGCGCAATAACCCCCATAAACGCCCCGAACGTCACGAGGATGTCGGATCTGTTCCCCTATTGTACGCTTCCTGCGCACGGAGAGGCGGTGGGCCTTCCCGAAGGACAGATGGGAGGCTCCGAGGTGGGGCATCTGTGCCTGGGCGCGGGCCGTGTGGTACCGCAGGCGCTGGCATACATCGACGAGCTCATAGAGGACGGCCGGTTCTTCAAGAACGAGGTAATAAAAAGCGCCTTCGATTCTGCGAACGCATCCGGAGGCAGGGTACACCTTATGGGACTGCTTTCTCCGGGAGGCGTGCATACACACACAAGGCACGTGGAAGCGCTCGTCCGTTTTGCGAAGCTCTCCGGTGTGAAGGAACTCTATTTGCATGCGTTCCTTGACGGAAGGGACGTTCCGCCCAAGAGCGCAAGAGAATACATAGCCGAGACCGAGACCATGATGAAGGCAGAGGGGCTTGGCAGGATAGCCACTGTATCGGGCAGGTACTATCCGATGGACAGGGACAACAGGTGGGACAGGGTTAAGCGCGGCTGGGATGCGATAGTGCTCGGAAGGGGCAAGATAGCTGCCAACGCGGAGGAAGCGGTCGACCAGTCCTATCAGGCCGGCGTAACAGACGAGTTCGTGGAGCCGACCGTGATATTCCATGACGGGAAGCCCCTTGGCAAGGTAGAGGACGGCGATTCTGTCATCTTCTTTAACTTCAGGGGCGACAGGGCAAGGGAGCTCACGAGGGCCTTCAACGAGCCGGACTTCAAGGAGTTCGAGAGGGAGATCGTGCCGAAGGTCCACTATGTATGCTTCATGGACTACCTTAAGGAGCCGGGTTACAACATTGCTTTCTCGCAGTCGGACACGGTAGGAGGACTTTCGGAGACTTTGTCCAAACATGGCCTGAAGCAGCTGCATACGGCCGAGACCGAGAAGTTCGCCCACGTGACATTCTTCTTTAACGGAGGCAGGGAGGAGCCGTTCGAAGGTGAGGACAGGGTTCTCGTCCCTTCATCCAGGGTGGCTACCTACGACCTCAAGCCGGATATGAGCGCGCACGAAATCACCGATGCGGTCATAAAGGCGCTCGATTCCGAGAAGTACGACTTCATAGTCGCGAATTACGCCAACTGTGACATGGTGGGCCATACGGGATCTTACGAAGCGACCGTAAAGGCCGTACAGACTGTGGATTTCTGCGTCGGAAGAGTGGTCGAGAAGGCCAGGGCCGTGGGCTGGACAGTGATAGTCACCTCGGACCATGGCAACGCCGACGAGATGAAGGATCCTTCCAGCGGAGAAATCTCTACTGCGCATTCCCTCAACCCGGTTCCTTTCATACTGATCGGGGAGGGTGGCCTGAAACTTAGGCAGGACGGCAATTTCGGCGACGTGGCGCCGACGATCCTTGAGTTATTCGGAATAGAAAAGCCTGTCGAGATGACGGGGACGAGCCTGATAATCGCAGGTTCACGCCATCCCGAGGCTAAGGCTGCTGAGGGTGTCTATGGTTCCGGCCTTGAAAGTGGCCGACTTGAAAGCGTGCTTGAGGGCCATGATGCTGATGAACTGCCCGAATAACCCGGTCTCCACTGGCTTGGGTACGGCGAGCGACATGGCTAGGGAAGCGTCAGGCAAGAAGATGTCGACCTCCCTGGCACCGGCGTTGTACGCTTCTTCAAGGGCGATCCGCACTGCGGCGAGCCTAGCCGATCTCATGTTGTTGACCGGAAGGGATACGTTCTTGACTATCTCGGACACGGAGCGTCCGTCGGGGCCCAGGATCAGCGCCCAGACGTTCGCCCCAGAGTCGTGCCTTATGAAAGCGTCTACGTATGCGGTCAGTCTGCCTTGTAGCTTAGGCATGACGATCACCTCACAATCCATCCAACTCAATTATACCGAACATATGTTCTATGTCAATGATCCAGGGGGTGTTCCATACAAAAGATGGACCTAGACAAGATAAGCGCGCCTCTGTTCCAAGCCCTTAGAAAGCACGCCGACATGGAGCCGTACCAGTTCCATGTGCCGGGCCATAAAGCTGGCAAGGCATATCCCAAGGAGATATACGAATGGCTAAGGGACTATGCCATGAGGATAGACCTGACGGAACAGCCCGACATTGACTGTCTTCTAGCACCTTCGGGCCCGATCAAGGAAGCCCAGGAGAACGCCGCCAGGGTTTTCGACTGCGACAGGACGTTCTTCCTGACCAACGGCAGCACGTCGGGCTGCCAGGCGATGATACTCTCGAACACGAAGCCCGGGCAGAAGCTGATAATGCCCCGAGACGCCCATATGTCGGCCTTCGGCGGGATGATAATGTCAGGCGCCGAGCCGGTCTTCGTATACCCTGACGTCGACCCTAAATGGGGCGTGACGAAAGGCGTACCCTACGCCGAATACGAAAGGGTCCTGTCCACGCATTCGGATATATCGGCGTGCTTCATTACCAGGCCGAACTATTACGGCATGTGCCCCGACATCAAGCAGGTCGTGAAGCTGTGCCACGAAAAGAACATCCCTGTGCTGGTGGACGAGGCGCACGGTGCCCATATGGCGTTCCACTCATCGATGCCCGATTCGGCCCTGGAATCAGGGGCCGATTACGTAGTGCAGAGCGCCCACAAGACTCTGCAGGCTTTCACCGGCGGCTCATGGATGCACCTCAAGGGACCGCTTTCCGATCCCGACAAGGCCTCCAGGATGGTATCGCTGCTGCAGTCCACAAGCCCTTCCTACATAATAATGGCCACCCTCGACCTCACATCCTACCTGATGGGAGGATGGGGCAAGGAGATAATGAACAGGCAGTACAAGCTCAACAAGGCCTTTAGGAAAGAGGCCCACAAGCTCAAGGGCGTGCGAATTATAGAAGATTCCATAATCGACCCTCTTAGGATTACGGTATCGGCGTCGGACCTAGGACTTTCCGGCATCGAGCTGGACTTGGTCCTTAGAAACGAATACAGGGTCTGCGCCGAGATGGCAGACCTTGAGAATGTCGTGATAATCCAGACCGTTGCTGACGACGAGGACACGATGGAAGCCCTCCTTGCAGCGCTCACGGATATAAGCCAAAGGTTCAAGGCGGATCCGAAGAAACGCTCGAAGATCGGAAGACAAGTAGCGGCCACCTGGCTTGCGATGCAGTCCAGCCCGGTCAGGATGACCATGAGGGAAGCAGCGTTCTGCGACAGCGAGACGGTGCCGCTCACCCAGGCGGTGGGCTATGTCGCGACGGAGACCGTCTCCGTCTACCCTCCCGGCATCCCCGCTATAATACCAGGAGAGGAGATAACCGCGGAGAAGGCGGTGCTGATAATCGACCTAGCCCGCTCAGGTTATTTCATCAAAGGTCTCAGAGGTTCGGAGGATTTCGGCATCAGAGTAGTGAAGACCGGTATATAGCACAATTGTGGAGGCGGATATGTTCATAACATTCGAAGGTCCTGACGGTTGCGGAAAGTCTACACAGTCCAGGCTAATGGCCGAGAAGCTGGAAGCTGCCGGGTACAGGGTGGTCTATACCAGAGAACCCGGCGGCACCGACATCGGGAGGAAGATCAGGCAGATAGTCCTGTCAAACGCCAACGAGGGCATGAGTCCGATAGCGGAGGCCCTTCTCTATGCCGCAGACAGGGCCCAGCATGTGTTCGAAATTATCGGGCCCACCCTTAAGGCCGGTCGCGTCGTAGTATCCGACAGGTTCGTGGATTCGAGCTTCGCATACCAGGCCGTGGCCCTTAACGTAGGGATGGCCGAGGTGAAAGCGGCCAACGACATCGCCACGGGAGGACTAAGGCCCGACCTTACGATACTTCTGGACGTCGACCCGCGGACCGGGATCTCCCGCGTGAAGAAGGCGAAATCCAAGGGCCAGGCTGAGGCGCAGGTGGACCGCATAGAAGCCAGGGACCTGGAATACCACGCAGTGGTCAGAAAAGCCTATCTGGACATGGCGGCGAGAGAACCCGACAGGATAAAGGTAGTCGACGCTACTTCCGGGGATGTCGCGTCGGTTCATTCAAAGGTGTGCGACATCGTCATGGGATTCTTTTCCTCCAAGGACGTTTCGAAGTGAAGTCGGAGCGGTTCCTCTTCGAAGGAAAGGCCCCCGACCTTCTTGAAGCCGACATAGCCCGCGGGGAGGTCTCACACTCATACCTCATATGGGGCCCAAGGGGCATAGGAAAGTCCGAGCTGGCCGAGAGGTTCGCCACGGCAGTCAACTGCACGGGGGAGAGGAAGGGTCCGCTGGGTTATTGTGGCACTTGTCCGAGCTGTTACAAGATGATGGACAATGTCCTGGTTGACTACAACGTAAAGAGGCCCACACGCGCCTTAAGGCGTGAGAGGGGCACCGAGATCAGATCATCCAAGTCTTCGATAAAGATAGAGGACGTCAGGGAGATGATAGAGGACATCTACCTGAAGCCCAACGAGGCCAAGAGGAAGTTCTGGGTGCTAGAGGACGTGCACACGATGGAGGAGCGGATGCTCAACTCCCTTCTGAAGGTGCTGGAGGAACCCCCGGGAGATTCAGTGGTGGTCCTGACAGCAGATTCCCCTGACGACCTGTTGCCGACGGTCGTATCGCGCTGCAGGCAGGTGAAGATGCTCAGGCCTGGCCAGGGCGAGCTAGCTGGCTGGCTTTCCTCGGAAAGAGGGATCGACACGAAGAAGGCGGCCTTGATAGCGAAAGCCGCCGACCACCTGCCCGGCAGGGCCCTTGTGATGGCGGACGACCCTTGTTACTGGCCGCTGAGAGAGGCGATGCTCAACACACTATTAGATGCGGTGCTAGAAGGAGGGTTGTTCGCCGCTCAAAGAGGAGCTGACAAGATGCAGCTTCTCGGCACAACGGCCCTGGAAGAGGGATTGAACGGTTCGGAACCGGCCGATCCGGACGGCGAGGCGGGGCGCCTGGCCTCCGGAGGGGGTATAATTGAATATATTGCGGCATTCCTTAAGGACCTAGCATACTTGAGAGCCGGGATGCCGATCGATGCAGTAACGAACGTGGACCGCGTGGCCGACCTTTCCGAGGCTTCCTCGAGGATGGGGGCCGATGAGTGGCTGAGGCGGGCGACTAGAGCCTTCGACCTTTCGACAGCGGTAACGGCGAACGCCAATTTCAGACTTGCGCTCGATGAGGCCATGTTCTTGGCATCGGGCGATTCTATTTGAAAGGGTGCCATGATTTGGTAAGGATAACCGGGATTAGGTTCAAAAGAGCGGGCAAAGTCTACTACTTCGACCCTGGAGAGCTGGAGCTGAAGCTGGGCGAGAAGGCGATAGTGGAGACTGTGCGCGGTATAGAGATGGGAGATGTCGTCATAGCCTCGAAGATGGTGGAGGACGACGCGGTGGTACAGCCCCTCAAGAAGGTGATAAGGGCTGCGACCCCGGACGACATCAAGCATTCGATGGACAATATGGCGAAGGAACCGAAGGCGCTCGAGATATGCCATGAGAAGATCAGGGTGCACGAGTTACCGATGAAGCTCGTCGGCGCCGAGTACACCTTCGACAACAGCAAGGTAATCTTCTATTTTACCGCAGAAGGAAGGGTCGACTTCAGAGAGCTCGTCAAGGACTTGGCCTCGGTCTTCAAGATGAGGATAGAGCTCAGGCAGATAGGCGTGAGGGATGAGGCGAAGCTGGTAGGTGGCCTCGGCCCTTGCGGACTGCCGATGTGCTGCACATCATGGCTGGGGGACTTCGATCCGGTTTCCATTAAGATGGCGAAAGAGCAGAACCTTTCGCTGAACCCTGCCAAGATATCGGGCATATGCGGAAGGCTCATGTGCTGTTTGAAATTCGAATCTGGCATGTATGAGGGCGTACCAGTGACCGGTGGATGCGCCGATCAGGAAGACTCATACCTCATGAGGGAGACGGCAACCGAAGGGAAGCCGGAGAAGTGCATGAAGTGTGGAAATCTCCTAGGACGCATCATCGAAGAGGATGTTGAAGGCACGCTGCTAGAGAGCACGAATGAACTTACGCGGCCGGAAGAAACCATTGAAGAAGCCATCCAGGTATCTTCGAAATCGGAAGACAGTGTGAACTCGTCAGGATGTCGGCAAACGGACGAACCCGTTGCGCAAGAGGCTGTAACGCCTGAAAGGGCGACAGATATTCAAGAGAGGGCCTCAGCTGTGGGCAAAGAGAAGGAGCGTCCCCCGTTAATGCGCACAGGCACTCCCGAAGAAGGGCGCACAGCGGAAAGACGCGGGCCTGATGGCGGCAGGCATAATGGAAGGTATGACAGGCGCGGTAAGGGATATAGACCCGAAGCGGCCGCAGAACCGGCCGGACGTCCCAATGAACCTGGCAGGGCCCCAGGACAGAAGGATCATGCAGAAGAGCAGCGCAGGGACGATGCAGGGCGGCCCTTCCGCAAGAAGAACCCGAAATGGCAGGAATACGAGGCCAGGGAGAAGAAGGCGGTAACGCCAGGACCGGCACGTACGACCTCGGGTCCGGCAGAGCCCCAGCCTCATCCGCATAATGTGGCTGGCGAGCACGGCGAAACGGCAGAGACAAGGGCCGGCTCTCATAACAAGAATAGGAGAAGAAGGCGTGGACACAGGAAGCCCGCGGATAACAGAGGAAGCGAAGGACCTGCTCAGGGGGAATGAGCGCATCGACGACCTCCAGAGGTCCGGGCTAAGGATCATACAGGATCCGAAGGGGAACAGGTTTTCCACGGACGCGGTCCTATTGTCCTCCTATTGCAGGGCGAAGAGATCGGACAGGGTGGTTGACCTGGGCACGGGTACTGGGATACTGCCGCTTCTCGTCTGGGCCAAATGGCATCCGAAGTCCATTATAGGACTAGAGCTTGACGTGCCTACCGCCGATATGGCGGGCCGGAGCGTAAAGCTCAATGGTCTGGATGGGAATATCAGGATCATCAGCGGCAATCTTAAGGATGCCGCCTCGCTTCTTGGCAAGGCGTCCTGTACCTTGGCCGTCTCCAATCCGCCTTACATCAAGCATGGCGGCGGGCTGAAGGGAGAGAGCGGCACAAGGGCGCTGGCAAGGCATGAGATAGGCTGCACGTTCGAAGACGTGGCCAAGGCCGCTTCGGAATTACTCGTTCCGGCGGGCAGGTTCGCCCTCGTGCACAGGCCTGACAGGCTAGCGGACATAATGTGCTCGCTAAGGTCGTGGGGACTAGAACCTAAAGGGATGCGCACGGTCCATACCAAAGCATCGGAACCTCCCGTGCTCGTCCTGGTAACGTCAATAAAAGGTGCGTCCCCCGGGCTGAAGATCGGCCCTTCTCTTGTGATCTACGGAGAGGACGGAAAGTACACCGAAGAGACGGACCGGATCTATTATGGAGAATAGAACCTCCCCTGCCGATACAGGGAAGGTTCTATGGTTTTCGCGAGAACGTCATCCTACTTGGCCGACTTTATCGAGCTAAGGCAATCCGTACAGATGTTCTTGCCCATGATGTTGCGCATATTGTCAGCATTGCCGCAGAATATGCATGCGGGTTCGTACTTCTTCAGGATAATTCGCTCTCCGTCCACGAAGATCTCTAGCGCATCCTTCTCATGGATGTTCATCGTACGCCTAAGTTCGATGGGGATTACGACACGACCTAGCTCATCAACTTTCCTAACGATGCCAGTAGATTTCATAGTAAACACCTCCGTCACTTAGTTGCCGAGTCAAGTTGATCTACACGGATATACTCTTCCAGCTACTGTCCAGATGCATTGTCGATATTAGTTTATTGACTAGTTCCTGTGCATGCACAAGGCTGGATTCTTGTGCATATACAATTATAATTATCGCCCGTTCGTAGTCGGTGAGCAGCGTGAACAGCTTCACCGTCTTGGAACCTGATGTAGCAGTGGCCTTCCCCGTCAGCTTGAAATTAAGCCCTATGAGGCCGGCCACCCGGACTTGGGCTACATCCTCAGCGGATGAAGGGTCCTCCTTGAAGAAGAGTGCTGAGATGCCGTCTATGGGGCCGAACGATAGTGAATCGAGGACCGATGCCGATATCTCGACCAGGGGGCCCTGACTTGACGAGACATACATTTTCCTGAGGCCGTTGGAGTCCTTTGCTTCGTAGATAGTGAGATCATACTCGTTGGGCAGATCCAGGGTGAATCCCGAACTGTGGGCGAGCTCCACCTTGTCGTTCGTTTTAGACAGCTTTGCCAGTGTAAGCGGCGACGTAGCCTTTACGGTGGCCGTAGCTACCGGCGACAGCGAAGAGATCAACAAGATGCAGAGCGCAGCCACACTAAGCGCCGCCTTGCTCTTGAACATGCTGTCACCTCCTTGTATCCAAATAAATCTATCTTGATAAGAAATTGTTAATCAATATATTAATACACAATTAGCAAAAGACAATCAAATATTTGGAAGAGTTCTTCGGAAAAATCGTGAATATTTTCAATTCCCGCGACGGTTGCTGCCGACATGCTCTGATTTAGCTCATTTGACAATGCATAATTGCGGAAACTAACATATAGATACTATCATACATCATATATACTAAAACAAGTATTATAGCCTAATGGCCTAGCGCCATGCATCTGGAGGTTAAAATGGAGAACAAGGCTTTCTACATCACGACTCCCATATACTACGTAAACGACCTGCCGCACATAGGCCATTCCTATACAACGATAGCTTGCGACGTAATGGCCAGGTACAAGCGGCTGGCTGGATTCGATGTATATTTTCTCACGGGAACGGACGAGCACGGACAGAAGATAGAGCGGATGGCAGAATCAAAGGGCGTGGCACCGAAAGCGTACTGCGACGAGATAGCCGGTGCCTTCAAGAGACTCTGGGAGAGGCTCGACATAAGCAACGATGGTTTCGTAAGGACCACGGACGATTATCATGTGCGCCGCGTACAGAAGATATTCAAGCGCATATACGACAACGGCGACATATACAAGGACAAGTACGAGGGCTGGTATTGTACGCCCTGCGAGTCCTTCTGGCCCGAGGGGCAGCTGGTCGACGGCAACTGCCCGGACTGCGGGAGGAAGGTAGAGTGGACCGAGGAAGAGGCCTATTTCTTCAGGCTGTCGAAATACGCCGACAGGCTGCTCAAGCTATATGAGGACAGGCCGAACTTCATCCAGCCGGCGAGCCGCAAGAACGAGATGGTGGCCTTCATCAAATCGGGGCTGGAGGACCTTTGCGTATCGCGCACGACGTTCAAATGGGGAGTGCCGGTCGATTTCGACGAGAAGCACGTCGTCTACGTATGGATAGACGCCCTTTCCAATTACATCACCAAGCTCGGCTTCCCGGAGGATGACGATGAGCTGTACAGGAGGTATTGGCCGGCGGACTTCCACGTGGTCGGCAAGGAGATAGTCAGGTTCCACTCGGTAATATGGCCTGCGATATTGATGTCCCTGGGAATAGAGCTTCCCGGATCAGTCTTCGGACACGGATGGTGGACCGCCGAGGGAGAGAAGATATCCAAGTCCAAGGGGAACATGATCGACCCTGGAAAGTACATAGACGAGTTCGGGTCGGACCAGATAAGGTATTTCGTCCTTAGGGAGATATCCTTCGGACAGGACGGCGACTTCTCCAGGCTCAACTTCCTGCACAGGACGAACGCCGAGTTGGCCAACGACCTGGGCAACCTGCTGAGCAGGGCGACAGCAATGATCGGCAAGTTCTGCGAGGGCCTGGTGCCCCTGCCGGGCCTGTTCGATGACATGGACCGCGAGTTCGAACCGCTCGCTAGGGAAGTGCTGGCCAATTACATCAAGGCGATGGACAGGATGGACTTCCAAAGCGCCTTCGGCGAAGTCCTGAGGCTGGTCGGAAGGGCCAACAAGTACATCGACGAGGCCGCCCCTTGGAGCCTGGCCAAGGACGATGCCGGCAAGGAGAGGCTGGGGACCGTGCTCTACAACGTCGCCGAGACTTGCAGGGTGGCTTCGATACTACTTTCGCCCGTCCTGACTAAAGGAGCGCCCGAGATATGGCGCCAGCTGGGCCTTGAGGGCACTCCGGCAGAAGCCGGCCTTGCGTCGGCCAAATGGGGCGGCCTCGTCCCGGGGACCGAAGTAAGGCGCGCCGAGCCGGTCTATCCGAGGATAGACGTAAAGGCCGTCCTGGAGCGAGACGCCGAGGAGAAGGTGAAGAAAGAGGAATCCAAGGCCAATGGGGAAGCGGCGTCCAAGGGCAAGGAAGCCAAGAAGGAACCTGCCAAGGCTCAGACCGAAGACGAGCCCATGCCGCTCATCTCGATAGACGAGTTCGCCAAGATAGAGCTAAGGACGGCAGAGGTCCTGTCGGCTGAGCGCATCGAAGGGGCCGACAAGCTCCTCAGGCTCACAGTGAGCGTAGGCGGCAAGCAGAGGCAGATCGTAGCCGGCATCGCCAAGTTCTATGAACCATCGGAGCTGGTGGGCAAGCACATAGTGATAGTCGCGAACCTCCAGCCGGCGAAGCTCAGGGGCAACGTCTCTGAAGGTATGCTGCTGGCGGCATCCACGCCGGGCCATGAGCAACTTGCGGTGCTCACCGTCGACAGGCCGCTTCCTAGCGGCTCAAGGGCGAAATGAGATGAGGATCTTCGACTCGCATTGCCATCTCGACGACGAGGCATATGAGGCGGATAGGGCCGAGTGCATCACAAGGGCGGGGCAATGGGGTGTGGACAGGATACTGAATCCAGGGTACGACATAGAATCGAGCGGAAGGGCGGTACAGCTCGCGGGCCTTCACGAGATCGTGTGGGCGGCCGTAGGTATACACCCCCAGAAGGGTACCGAGCATAACGCCGAGAGCCTGGATGGCCTGAAGGGGCTCGCAACATTGCCCAAAGTAGCGGCGATAGGCGAGATCGGCCTCGACTATTATTGGATGGAATCGCCCAAGCAGGCCCAGCACGAAGCGTTCCTCTGGCAGCTGGAGCTGGCCGGCGGCCTGGACCTTCCGGTTATAGTGCACAGCAGGGACGCCGCATATGAGACATATCAGATAGTGAAGGCCAACAGGGAGAAAGTGCCGGGCATAGTAATGCACTGCTACTCCGGGAGCGCGGAGATGGCGATGGACTATGTGAAGCTCGGATGCATGATATCTCTCGCCGGTCCGGTGACTTTCAACAACGCCAAAAAGGCGAGGGAAGTGGCTTTGAAAGTGCCGTTATCAAGCCTCATGGTGGAGACGGACGGGCCGTATCTGGCCCCGATGCCATACAGGGGTAAGAGGAACGAACCGGCATATACGAAGTTCGTGGTCGAGAAGATCGCCGAGATAAAGGGCATGCCCCCGGAGGAGGTCGCCTCACGGACATACGAGAACGCCATGGGCTTCTTCGGCATCGGACATGTCTAGCCGCAGAAGAGCCTTCAAGTACAATACATAAGAAGGGCGCAGGCTTACGAAGCCGCGCCCTTCTCCAATATTATCTGCGTTACCTTCGGCCTTGCCTAGACCCTGAGCTCCTGTCCGGAGCTTCCCCTTATGGTCTTCCTACTCAGGTCGTGGGTAGTGATTATCCTCCTGATGGTCCCGGTGCGGTATCTCATGGTTATCGATTCGGTCATGCATTTGTCGCCCTCGAACCTTACGCCCCTTAGCATCTCCCCGTCCGTGACTCCCGTCGCGGAGAATACGATCCCATCTCCCTTGGCGAGATCGTCCGCGCAGAACGTTTCTTCCAGGTCCTTGAACCCTGCGTTTACCGCCCGTTCCTTCTGGTCCTTGTCCGGGGCGTACAGCTTCGTCAGGATCTCCCCTCCGAGGCATTTCATAGCGGCCGCCGTTATAACTGCCTCCGGGGCGCCTCCGATGCCCATCAACATGTCTACTCCCGTATCGGGCAGGGCAGTGGCTATCGCCGCCGCTACATCCCCGTCCTGTATGAGCTTGATCCTTGCGCCGCATTCGCGGATCTCCCTTATGAGGGCCTCGTGCCTGGGCCTGTTGAGGACTACGACGGTAAGGTCGCGAACTTTCTTGCCCAAGTTCGCCGCCACTACGTGCAGGTTCACCCTTACGGGCTCGTCCAGGCTGATGCCCTCCTTGGCCTCCGGCCCTACCGCGATCTTGTGGGCGTAGAAAGTCGGGAACGGCATCAAGGTGCCCTTGTCGGCTGCCACCATGACGGATATCGCCCCGGGCATGCCGTTAGCGACGAGGCTTGTACCTTCTATGGGGTCCACCGCGATGTCCATCTCGACCTCATCCCCGCCCAGTCCGACCTTCTCGCCGTTGTAGAGCATGGGAGCTTTGTCCTTCTCGCCTTCGCCTATGATTATCGTACCGTTGATCCTCACCAGGTCCAGCATGCCTCTCATGCCGTCGACACCGGCCCCGTCCACCGCGTTCTTGTCTCCGGTGCCCATGAAACGTGCCGCCTTAAGAGCCGCGGTCTCGGTAACCCTGACCAGTTCGAGAAGGATCTCCCTCTCCCTGTCGTGACCCATCGAAACCAGCCTCCCAACACTCGGGCATAAACCCTTGATAATCTAATACTAACATCTTACGCGGCACGATTGGCCCCCATTCCTGCCGTCTCAGAGTGTATGTGAACCAAACCGCAAATTTGACATCGGAGATGAAGTTGGCATAATCTATTCGTATAAAAAGCCGCCCAAGGAGGCAATCATGCATATAAGCAGGGCGAACAGGACGTTTGCCATCATATTGGCCTTGATGTTGGGGATAGTCTCCTTCGTCGTCATGGGCAGCGGCGGAGTCGAGTACCCCACGGAAGGGCCGAGCCTGCTGGCCACGGACCTCGACGTCTCGATGGACCTCGACTGGCTTAACTACAATAGGATGGGATACCTTTATACCGGCACGACCGGCAAGTACATGCCCGGCTTCACCCTGAAGAGATACCACGAAAGGGCGTCGCTAAGGGCGGACTTCATGACATACAGCGTCAAGACCAACTACACGGTGAAGAGGGTAGCCGACTCCACCATGGAGAAAGGCAAGAGCAGGACCGTCATCGAGGGGCGCAAGGGCCTGATAACCAAGACGGTAGTGGAGACCAGGATAGGGACCAGGTTGGTATCCCAGAGCAAGGTGGCCGAAAGGGTCATAAGGGAGCCTGTCACCGAGATAGTGCATTACGGTACGCTGCCGCCCTTGAAGAAGCTTGTCACGAAGTCCGGTACGTACTATTATAGGAAATCGTTCATAGTCACGGCGACCGCCTATGAACCCAGCGAGGTATCCTGCGGCAAATACGCTGATGGGTTCACTTCGATAGGGCTCAAGGCCGGACCCGGGATCATAGCTGTGGATCCGAGGGTGATCCCGATGAGGACCAAGGTCTACGTCGAGGGCTACGGTTATGCCATAGCGGGGGACGTAGGCAGCGCCATAAAAGGAAACCGGATAGACGTGTGCTTCGACACGGTAAGGGAAGCTTTGAACTTCGGGCGCAGGAAAGTTCGCATATACATATTGGAAAATCATAAGTAGCAGCCGTTCAGGAAGGTGTCCCATGTACAAGAACCACCGCGGGGCCTGGAGCCATGGATCGAGGCTGGGCCAGAATTTCCTCAAGGACATGGGGGTCGCCAACGCCATAGTCAACGCGGCTACGGCGCTGGCCCCTAAGATAGCGGTCGAGATTGGCCCCGGGAAAGGGGCCATAACCTTCATGCTGGCCCGTAGAGTCGAGAACCTCACGGCGATAGAGATGGACGAGGCCCTTGCGAGGGGGATAAGGAAGGCCACAGAGCCTCTCGGAAACGTGGAGGTTATGGAAGACGACGCGCTGCGGGCCGATTTCAGGGGCATCGTGGGAGGTTCCGGCGAAGGCGCCGTCCTCGTAGCGAACCTTCCATACTACCTGTCCACACCCATGCTCAGGAAGGCGTTCCAGGAGGCCGCCTTCAAGAGGATGGTCTTCATGCTGCAGTTGGAAGTGGCCAATAAGGTATGCGCTACGGCCGGAAAAGACGGCTACGGCCCTCTGGCGGTGGCAAGATGGGCCAGCCATGACGCCGAGATACTGTTCGAGGTGCCACCGTCAGCGTTCGAGCCCGCACCGAGCGTAAAATCGGCCGTAGTCATCATAAGGAGGACCGAGCCGAAGAGCACGATACCCTTCGACAAGCTGATGAAGTTCACCGACGCCGCGTTCATGGCTAGGAGGAAGAACATCAAGAACGCCCTTTTAAGCAGCCCGCTGGGGCTTGACCACGATGATTTGCTCCGTGCCTTGGGGGCCGTCGGCCTCACCGGCACCGAAAGGGCCGAGGAGATCGAGGAAGTCAGGATATGTGAGCTGGCATCGTTGCTGATGAGCTAGCAGCCGGGCCAGCTCTCTCCCATTTTCTTTTAACGGTTATAAATAAGGGCAAGCTAGACGGCAGGATTATGCGTTCGCCTGCCGTCTGTCGTATTTCAAGCCAGCCGATGGTGCTAGGAGAAACATATACAAATAATATTCACGAATCTAAAGATTTTTCGGAAATATAGTTGACTAAGGCGACCTCCGTATGTATAATCAAACTACTTTTACTGAATAATATTGAATCGGAGGCGCTATTAATGAAGAAGGCACTCGTCCTGGCAATCGTAATCATGACATTCGCTCTCATCTCCGGAGGCGCCATGGGCGCCAAAGTGCTCAAGGTCGGCACGGACCCCGCGTTCCCTCCCTTCGAGTCCACCAACGATAAAGGCGAGATAATCGGCTTCGACATGGATATCATCAAGGCCGCAGCCGCGGCAGCGGGTTATGAGGTGCAGTTTGCGGCCGTAGCCTGGGACGGGATCATCCCGGGGCTCATGGCGGGCAACTATGACGTGATAGCCTCAGGCATGACGATCACGGACGAGCGCAAGCAGGCGGTCAACTTCACCGATTCATATTTCGAGGCCAGCCAGGTAATCATAACGATGAAGAAGGCCAAGATTCTCAACAAGCTGTCCGAGCTGGAAGGTAAGAAGGTTTCGGTACAGATAGGCACCACGGGCGACATAGTAGTCAGCGAAGAAGTAAAGAACGCTACGATCAAGAGGTTCGACCTTGTGCCGATGGCGCTTCAGGAGCTGTTCAACGGAAACGTCGACGCGATGGTCATAGACGAGGCCGTGGCGTTGGCGTATGCAAAACAATTCACCAACATACAGTTCGGCGCCCCTTGCACGAACGAGGACTACGGCTTCGCGGTGACGAAGAAGAACACCCAGCTTCTGACGGAATTGAACGCAGGGCTTAAGAAGATCAAGGCGGATGGCACGTACGACAAGATCTTCGCGAAGTGGTTCGTCAAGTAACAGGGACGTAAGCAGCCACAAGACCGCCGGTCCCCTTAGAAGGGCCGGCGGTTCATTATGTACGGTGCATAAATAGTCCCAATGTATTATTATTAATATCAAATCACAACCGCTCTCTGCGGTGGAGGGTAAAATGCTGGATTTCACATTCATACCGCGGATCCTGCCGAGCTTGCTTAAAGGCGCCGGCGTGACGCTCTGGCTGACGGCGGCCGCCGTCGGCATCGGCTTCATAATCGGCTCCTTCATGGGCATCATGGCATCGGGGACGAGCAAACTCCTCGGCATCGTATCGAAGCTCTACATCAACGTGATCAGGGGTACGCCGCTGCTGGTGCAGATATTCCTGATCTATTTCGGCATCCCGGCGCTGATAGGAGCATCCGTACCGTCCACTCTGGCCGCGATAATGGCGCTTAGCATCAATTCGGGGGCGTACATCGGCGAAATAGTAAGGGGCGGTATCAATTCGGTGGACAGGGGCCAGTTCGAGGCGGCGTTCTCTCTCGGGATGAACAGGAAGCTGACGATGTTGCACATAATCTTCCCGCAAGCCTTCAAGCGGATAATCCCTATGCTCGGCAACGAGTTCATCGCCATGCTGAAGGACTCTTCACTCGTGGCGGTGATATCCATGGAGGAGCTCTTAAGGAAGGGCCAGCTCGCAGTCACCAGGACCTTCAAGCCTTTTGAGATCTACATAGTCATTACTCTGATGTACTTGGTTATGACGTACTGCATATCGCTCTTCGTGAAGTGGAGCGAAAGGAGGTTCGCGACCGATGAAAGATAACATAATAGAGGTCAGGGGCCTCCACAAGAAGTTCAAGAGGACCGAGGCGCTCAAAGGCGTGGATATAGACATAAAGAAGGGCCAGGTGATGGTTCTGATCGGACCTTCCGGCTCCGGCAAGAGCACGCTGCTTAGATGCATGAACCTGCTGGAGATACCGACGCAAGGAGACGTCATCTTCGAGGGCAGGAAGATAAACGACAAGAGCGTGGACATCAACGAAGTCCGCAAGGAGATGGGAATGGTGTTCCAGAGCTTCAACCTGTTCCCTCACATAAAGGTGATCGACAACATAATCCTGGCTCCAATGAAAGTAAGGGGAATGAGCAAAGACGAGGCCACCCAGGCCGGAATGGAGCTCCTTAAGAAAGTCGGCATCCCCGAGAAGGCGAACGATTATCCCGCACAGCTCTCAGGAGGCCAGCAGCAAAGGGTCGCCATAGCGAGGGCCCTGGCGATGAAACCGAAGGTGCTGCTCTTCGACGAGCCAACCTCCGCCCTCGACCCGGAGATGATAGGCGAGGTCCTCGACGTCATGAAGGCGGTGGCCTTCGAGGGCATGACGATGGTGGTGGTCACGCACGAGATGGGCTTCGCGAGAGAGGTCGGCGACATGGTCTCGTTCATGGACGAAGGCCTGATCGTAGAGCGGGCGGAGCCGGAGAAGCTGTTCACGGCCCCGGAGAACGCAAGGACCAAGCTTTTCCTGAGCAAGGTGCTCCACAGCAGCTGAGACCAAGGATAAGCGACACCGAGGGCATGGCGGGGAGTAATTCCTGCCATGCCCTTTATATACATTACTGTAATGTTCACATGCAGGAATATGTATAAAGCCGAAGAATATCTGACCAATCTACCAATCTCTAGTTCATAACATTCATTTGACCCACAGGCAAACGAAAGGGGATACGGTCATGATGAAACGGCTATCACGCATGTTCGTAATAGCGGCTCTGCTTTGCGTTGCGATTATGGCGCTGTCGTCGGGCTGTTCGAACACTACGTATTCGATCTCGGGCACCATCACGGGAGAAGGCATCGACGGCGTCGACATATCGGTCATGGGGACCGCGAAGTCCGCGCTCTCGGACACTTCAGGGGCATATTCGATTACCGACCTCAAAGGCACCAAAAAGATAGTGGCGAACAAAGAGGGCTATACGTACACTCCGACGGAAAGGACAGTTACGGGGCCGTCTGCTACCGTCGATTTCGTCGGGTCGCAGATCACGTCGGGCCCGTCGATAGTGAGCATGTGCGGCGGCGAATGGCATACGCTGGCGATTAAGGACGACGGGCATGTGCTTGCGGCTGGCGATAACGGAAGAGGACAGCTTGGCATAAACTCCTTCGAAGACAGCGAGGTCCCGGTGGAAGTACTTTACATCTCGGGCGTCACAGATATAGCATGCGGGGACGTCCACTCGGCAGCGATAAGCAACGGTGATCTTTATACTTGGGGGAGCGACCTTAGCGGGCAGCTCGGGGACGGAGGTACGACGGACGACGTTCCCGTGCCCACCATGGTGACCGCTGTACCGGACGTAGAATGGGCGGACGTGGCCTGCGGCGGGGATCACACCATCGCCCTTACCGATACGCACGTGGTGTATACATGGGGATACGACGGTTACGGGCAGCTGGGCAGGACCCCGAGCGAGGAGCACCCCGCGAATCTCCCCGGAGCAGTGAACCTAGATGCATTCCTACCGGCCATCCCAGTCGCGGTGTTCGCGGGAGATTCACATTCGCTGGTGCTCATGAGCGGCGGGGGCATGGTCGCCTGGGGTACCAACTACTATGGGGAGCTCGGTGCAGGATATACGGCGACCTATACGTCCACCCCCGTGAGCGTGCTAATAACCGGCGTGGAGAAAGTGACTGCCGGCGACTTCCATACGCTGGTGCAGAAAAGCTCAGGCGAGCTGTATACCTGGGGCTACAACTGGCAGGGCCAGCTTGGTGACGGCAGCTTGACAGAATGCGCCACGCCGAAGCATGTCGCAGGTTATGACGACGCCGTCGATTTCGTCGCAAAGGGCGATTCGACGTTCGTGGTGAAAAGCGACGGGACAGTTTGGGCCTGGGGCAGCAACTCAGGCAGTTATCTCGGGACAGGCAGTACGAGCAGCAAGGTCATGGTTCCCGAACAAGTGGAGAACCTGGCAGACATCGTCAATGTTTATGGAGGATACGATTACACCTTCGCATTCGAAAGCGACAAGACCATGTGGTGCTGGGGAGAGAACGGCAGTGGACAGCTAGGGGACGGCACGTTCGATTCCAAGGCCGAGCCTGCTACGCTTAGCTGGTAGGCTGGTTCCGGCATGTCCAGATGATGGCCATGGCCGGCGATGAAATGCCGGCCATAGTGCCTTAGCCCCGTTTTTCCAGCTTCAACGCCTTGAAGAGGGCGGTGGAGATGAATGTGGGCCAGAGGCCGAGGATGAAGTACAGAGGAAGATAGAAGGCCGGATCTGTTTCGGCGACGAGGTCTACAAGATATCTAAGGCCAAGGAATCCGACGAATCCTATCATAAGCTTGATGAGCTGGCTCAGGAAAGGACCTCTTGCAGAGGACCCTACGAGCTTCATATGAAGGTAATATCCGAGCGACATGCCGCCTGCTATCCCGATGAGGCCTACGTAATCCTCCATAGTCGTTGAAGACAAGGCGGGAACGAAGGCATAGAGCAATAGGACAGATCCCGCTATCGCAAGGGCGAGGCTTTCCAGACCGCCCTTCATCCTTCTCTGCGCAAAACCTGTGACCGCCGCGACAAGAACGGCGGCCGTGATACCTCCCGCCCAGCCCCACAGGACCTGCAAAGGGAAGTGCACGCCAGAGTACACCCTCGTGAAGCCTATGAGAAGCACGAGCGCGGCGGACAGGAAGTAGAACCATGCCCTTCTGCACCTCAGCGAGGATGCCATCCAAAAGGCCATGGAATTGAAGGCATGACCGGAAGGCATGCCCGAGCCCGTCGCGGTCTCCAGGAAGTGCGGGCTCGGCTTGACGTTCAAGTCGAGCTCGAAGGGCCTGGGCGCGCTTATGGCCGCTTTCGCAAGGTCCGTGCAGATCCCTCCGGACAGTACCGTAAGCCCTACGATGTATCCCGACGTCCTGTCGATGCACCAATAGATTATGGGGACAGCAGCAAGATAGAACATCGTGGAGCCCAGCTCAGTGATGTAACCAAGCACACCGTCGAGGGCCGCGGTGGAGAACGACCTTAACCACAGCACAATTTCCATGCTTTCCTCCTGTTCTGATTGCTCAACAATACAATAAATGGTATTATGTATACACAAAACAATTTTACATATTATTGTTCGCGTTTCCGCCAGTACGGTACGGGGGCTGGATATGATTATATCAGTGGGCGACATAATGCTCGACATATACATCGATGAGCCCGGATCGCTAAACGCCGACACCGACACCATCGGCCGGACCAACCTGGCCTGGGGCGGCTCTGCGGCGAACTTCGCCGTATGGGCGAGGCGGCTGGGCATGCCGTCTGCGATCGTCGGAAGGCTCGGCCGGGACTTCGTGGGCGACGCTGCCGTGCAGGACTTCATATCCGAGGGCGTGCTGCCTCTGGTGGCGAGGGACCCGTCCTATCCCACCGGCACTGTGACGGTAAGACGCCGAGGCAGCCTTAGCAGGGACATGATCTGCGACAGGAAGGCCAATGCCCGCTTCTCGGCGGAGGATCTGCCCATGAAGGAGATATCGGCCGCCTCTTGGATCCACATATCCGGCTATACGGTGATAGAGGAAGGGCCGCGAAAAGCCGTGGTGGAATGCATCAGGGCAGCGAAGGCGAACGGGATCCCCGTATCCGTGGACCCCGGATCATGCTATCTGATAGGTTCGCTCGGGGTATCCCATTTCATGGAGGCCGTCGATGGCGCGGACGTGATCCTACCTAATCTTGACGAGGCCAGGCTCCTATCCTCCGAGGAGGAGATGGGGAAGATATTAGACGGGCTTCTTGGGAGCTTCCCCACGGTCGTCATAAAACTGGGGCCGGAAGGGGCCCTCTTCGCCACGAGAAGGGGCGGAAGTGGGCATGTGCGTCCGCCGAGGATAGAAGCAGTCGATCCCAACGGCGCGGGGGATGCTTTCGGGGCTGCGTTCGTGTGCAAGTACCTGGCGACGGGCGACATCGCCTCCGCCACGAAGGCGGGGTGCGACCTAGGCTCGCTAGTGGCAGGGTCCAGCGGAGCGAGGGCCGCGATCGGGCTGGGACGTTTCTTGAAGGACCACTTTCCTGGGAGCGGGGGTGCTGCCGTATGAGGGCGTTCACAAGGACGAAGGCCATGTTGGCCGCCTTCCTGCTGGTGCTGGCGATGGGCCAGGGCCGTGCTTATGCCGTGGAAGAGGGGCCTGGCTTCCCTCCGGCCGGCTGGTCCAGAGAGCAGCTTTTGTGCGAGTACTCAAGGCTTACGGGTTCGTTCAGCGCAAGCGCCAACGGGTCGATCTTCGCGATCGCCTACTCGGACGGGGAATACGACTGGCTCCGAATATCGGCGAAGGCATTCCTGCTCGGCAGGAACGGGCCGGAGGAGGTCTGGTCGAACGAAGTCTCCAAAGAGAAGACGCACAATATAACCCCCTTGATCGTCCCGGCGTCCGCGGGGGGGTTCCACATCTTCTGGGTGGAGAGGCCCGACGAGGAGCGGTATTCGATAAGGTATTCGCAACTGGCCGGTGACGGAAGCGTCCTAGTGCCGGACACGCTGCTGGAAAGCGCCTTGGGTCCGATAAGGGACCTTACGGCCGTCGAGCTTTCGGACGATGCCCTCGTGCTGGCCTGGTCCGACTGGAGGGGCAGGACCCTTGACGTGATGGCCGGGAAGGTGCTCCTAGAAGAAGGGCGCGCAAGGCTCGCAAGCAAGGTGACATACGAAGGGATGAACGCCGACAAGGCCATGTCCACCCCAAGGATGGCCTATCTTGGAAATGAGGACGAGATAACCCTCGTATGGGTCGAATCCGGTCTCGAGCAAGCGAAGCTTATCCTTGCATGGATAGACCCGGCCGACCTCTCCGTAAGGGCCCATTCAGACCTGGGGTCTTTCACCACGGCGTCTGGGGCCTATCCTGCGATAGCCGCAGCAGAGGATGGACAGTTGTTCGTCGCTTGGCCACAGGACATAAACGAGCTTTCCCTCTCCGCCACGAAGACGTCGGACATCATGATGGCAAGGTTTACCGGACACGAGCAGATGTGGTCGGGGAAGCTGGTGGAAATGCCGGAGAACCAGACGGCCCCGTCGCTTGCGGCCGAGGGCGGGGAGATGATCATCGCATGGCACGACTTTAGCGAGAGGAGCCCGCACGTATGGATAGGCAAGCCCAATCCTGACGGAGGGTTCTCATACGGTCCCGTAAAGGCGGACTACAGCCTCATGGCCTCGATGAAGCCGATCATATGCTCCATCGACAGGAAAGCAGTGCTGGCGTACGAGAGGTTCACGAGCGAAGGGCCGAGGCAGGCCTACTTGATGTCCGAATTCAACCCGGCGAATCCGAGTATCCTTTTCAAGCTGGGCATCGAGGAGGCGTCACCCGTCAAGCACATCGCCTTCACCCTGGCGATGGCGGTGCTGAGGAGCGCGCTCAACGTCATGCTGAACGTAGGTTCCTTTGCACTAACGATGGGGTTCGTATGGCTGCTTAGCCGCATGGGCTTCGACGAAGGGCTGAAGAAGAGGCCGGAGCTCATGGCAACCGCGATCATCTCGTTCTTGCTGCTGCTTCAGGCGACGCCTCTGTTCGTGTCGATGCCCGGCGTATACGGCCCGGATTTCCATGCGATAGTGTCGGTAGCCGCGGGGCTGCTGGCATTTACGCTGATGAGGGCAGCGAAATCTGACTGGTGGCTTGATTCGCTGATGCAGCTGGCGTTCATGCTTCTCTGGGTCTTCTTGCAGCAGTTCGCCCTTCTGATACCGGGCCTTTTGAAAGCGGGGTTGATGTAGACATGCCAAAGAGTCGGGGCCTTAAGGTAACGGCGGTATTCTTCGGGTCGCTGGCGGCGCTGGCAGCCCTCGTGTTCGCTTACACCTACCTCTCAGGGGGAGGCGAGCTCGGGAAGCACTATATGGCGTTCTACTACCCGCTCGCCGCCATCGTCCTTTCGGTGGGGGCTTCTGTCGTGGGTAGAGGGAAGGGGTCGTGAGCTATGGCATGGCTAAGGGCGGCCGCGAGGGCGAAGATAAACCTCACCCTCGACATAGTCGCCAGAAGGCCTGACGGCTATCACGACATCGAGAGCGTGATGCATACCATAGGCCTTGCGGACGAAGTGTGCGTAAGGATGTCCGAAGGGCCCTTGGTGAGCCTCAGGGTGATGGGGGCCGAGCTCCCTGAGGACCCGAGGAACCTCGCCTGGAAGGCCGCCGACGCAACCCTTCGGGCGATAATGGGCAAGAGCGCCGCCGGAAACGGTGTGGAAGTCGAGCTCGTTAAGAACATCCCGTTCGAAGCGGGCCTTGCGGGCGGCAGCTCGGACGCGGCGGTTGTGATCCATCTCGTGAACGAGGTCTTCGGAAGGCCGCTCGTAGTTTCAGAGCTTGCGGCGGTGGCATCTGGCATCGGGGCCGATGTGCCGTTTTTGCTGACGGGAGGCGCGGTATTCGCCGAAGGTATCGGAGACAGGCTGACAGTCCTGGACTGCTTCATGGACAGGCCGGTAGTGATAGCGAAACCTACGACGGGGCTATCGACGTCCTTGATGTACAGGGCGTGGGATGAGAAGCACGAGGCCGGCCGCGCCCAGAGTATCGGAAAGGATACTAGTTCGAGGGCCTTCCTTAGCGAGCTGGCGGGGAAAGGGCCTGACGGCGCCATTAAGCACGTCCATAACGATTTCGAGGACCTGGCCGCTATCGCCGTCCCCGAGATATCGGAATTCAAGGCGATCATGCTAGGAGCGGGCGCCGTAGCCTGCGCGATGAGCGGTTCGGGGACCGCGGTATTCGGGATATTCGATGGAGAGGACGACGCAAGAAGGGCCATGGAAGCCCTTAGGAACGGACACGGGGATATCTTCACGGCATGTACAAGGCTGGATCCCAGACGCCATATTCCAATGCTAGAATGAGGTGAGCTTCGATGACTGACGGCAGGATAATCCTCAATATGGACAACTACAAGCCTCTGAGGGAGATAGTGTTCGAGGCCATGAGGGAGGCCATCGTCTCAGGACGCCTCGCCCCCGGGGAGAGGCTGGTAGAAATCAAGCTGGCCGACGAGATGGGAGTCTCGCGCACTCCGGTCAGGGAGGCAATAAGGAAGCTGGAGCTCGAAGGCTTCGTCATCATGATGCAAAGGAAGGGCGCATATGTCGCCGGCCTTTCGCCAAAGGAGATAAGGGACGTCTTCGAGATCAGGTCGACACTGGAGAGCCTCGCTGCGAGGCTGGCCGCGGAGCGCATCACCCAAGTCCAGCTGGAGCAGCTGAAAAGGCAGCTCGCAGATCTCGAGGAGAAGATCAGGTCGCACGAGATAGAAGCGGTCGTCAAAGCGGACATCGCTTTCCACGACGTCCTGTTCAGCGCCTCCGGCAACGCAAGGCTGGTATCGATGCTGTCCAACCTGAGGGAGCAGATACACCGCTACAGGTCGATGTCCCTGTCGTATCCCGGCCGCATGTCGGTGGCGCTAGGAGAGCATAGGGCGATCGTAAAGGCGATTACGGAACATAAGCCGCAAGAGGCCGCGGAAGCCGCGCTGGAGCACATGGACAGCGCGGAGGCCAGCCTCATAGAGGTCATGAAGAAGGTGCACATGTCCATTAACGATGAAAGAGAAGAGTGATAGAATGTCGGACATGATAGAGGCGGTATTGCTAGCGGGCGGCCTGAACAAGGGAAGGCTGTCTGAGTGCACGACGGAGAAGTGGGAGGCCATGATAGACATAAATGGGCACCCCATGGCGGCATACGTGATCAAGGCTCTGCTGGACAGTGGAAGGATCTCCAAAGTGGTGATATCAGGCCCCGGCGAGCTGGAAGGCGCGCTGGCGGATTTCGGCGGCAGGGTTGAGCTCGTAAAGCCGGGCGAGAACCTGCTTGACAGCCTCATGAACGCCCTCGACAGGACGACGGGAGAGAAGGTGTTGATAGGGACTGCGGACATACCCCTGATCAACGGCGAGGCGATAAGGGACATGGTCGAAAGGTGCGAGGCCGACGTAGCCGAGGTATACTACGCCCTCGTCATGAAGGATGATTACGAAAAGTCATACCCGGGCGGAAAGAGGACGTACGTCAATCTAAAAGACGGCGTACTGACCGGGGCGAACATATTCATGGCTTCGAAGGAGGCCCTGCTCGCCAGGAAGAAGGTCATCAAGGACATGTACGACAGGAGGAAGAACCCGCTGGCGATGGCGGCAGCCTTGGGGATAGGGCCCATCATGATATTGAAGTTCCTGCTGGGTCTGGTTTCGGTGGCCGACATCGAAAAGGTGGCGAGGAGATCGTTCGGGCTGGAAGGCAGGGGGATAAAGACCCCCTACGCTTCCATAGCCATGGACGTCGACAAACCGTCGGACCTGGAGCTGGCGAAGGAGAATGCGGTTTGGTAGAGGAGAATAGGACGAGAACGGAGGTTGTAGGATGAAGAAGACTGCCGTATCGACGGACAGGGGCCCTAAGGCCATCGGCCCTTACAGCCAGGCGATCAAGGTGCCGGGGCTGATGTTCGTCTCTGGACAGACGCCGCTTGATCCCAAGACGGGTCAGATGGTGGGCAACGACGTAAAGGAACAGACGGTCAGGGTTTTGGACAACATACAGGGTATACTGGAATCACAAGGACTGAGTATGGCGGATGTCGTCAAGACGACGGTATTCTTGAAGGACATGAACGATTTCGCCGCCATGAACGAGATCTACGCCGGGCGTTTCCCGGCTCCCGCACCGGCGAGGTCGACGATACAAGTGGCAAGGCTCCCTAAGGACGCATTGGTGGAAATAGAGGCCGTAGTTGTACTTGATTAGGAACAACATCCATACCTGCGAAGATATTTTGGACAAATATATTCCAGTAGAAGGTTATATTTGGAATTTGGTAGAAATATATAAGCACCGATTACGCGATTCATCGGAGGTGCACTAATGGATATCACTGACGTAAGGGTCAGGAAAGTGGTAACCAATAGCAGGATGAAGGCAATAGCGACCATTACTTTCGACGACTGCTTCGTTGTCCGGGACATCAAGGTGATTGACGGACAGGACGGGCTTTTCGTGGCGATGCCATCCAGGAAGTCCCCTGACGGCCAGTTCAGGGACGTGGCCCACCCTATCAAGCAGGAATTCAGGGATATCATCGAAAGTAGGATCATCGAGATCTACAACCAGATCGAAGACGAGATACCCACAGAAACCGTAGAAGCTTAGCACAAACCTTTATCAAGCCTTGCCGCTGTGGTAGAATCTCTATGCTCCGAAAAGTTGGGGAGTCGCCAAGCGGTAAGGCACGGGACTTTGGATCCTGTATCGCAGGTTCGAATCCTGCCTCCCCAGCCAAAAGTTTGATGTGCCGGTGATCGTAAAGACACCGGCACATTGGATTCATATATCGACCGACCTGCGCCGGGGCAGGTACGTCATCTGGCGATCAGCTTCGCGATGGGAACCACAAGGGCGATTACGCTCATCAACCTTATGAGCTGGAGGATCGCAACGACGGGAGAATCTGCGTTCATCTCGGTCGCGACGATGGAAAGCTCGGTCATGCCGCCAGGTGTGGAGCTGAATATCGCCGTCATCATGTCGAAACCGAAGAAGCTGTTGAGAATGAAGGCGGTAAGGAATCCCGCCGCCATCAGCACTGCGATGATCAAACCTGCAGGCAGCAGGAGGGATTTGAGCAGGTCCAGGTTGGTATTTTTCAGGCCTAGTCCCAGAATCGCGCCCAATATGACCTGCACGATCGTCTTGGAATACGCCGGCAAAGGCCCGAGCTCTACTTTCAGCAATGAACCCGCCGCTACCGCAAACATCGAGCCAACCATGGCGCCGGCGGGAATCTTCAGCCTCCAGCCGATATAACCGCCGATGCCGGCCAGGATCAGGGTCTTCGATAATAGTAATAACGACAATCACAGCACCTCCCCAACAAGATTCAAGGGTCGGGATAGAAGTAGAACCACGATTCGATTGTATAGCATGATAGCGCCCGGCCGGGGCATTATCGGAAATCCCAAGGAAGCGATAGTCTCCTGGCCAACATTACCGACGTGCTCGTCAGGCGTAGGGATCCGGCAACAACCAAACCTTAATATACGTTATGTAGTTATAAACCTCGTACATCCCAAGGTTATTTAGGAGGGAATAAGATGCTGGAGGAAATCAAGGAGGAAAAGGCCACGGGAGTGGCCGAGGAGACGGTGTCCTCTGCGGCATCGGCGTCGGCGAAAGAACCCGAGGCGATCATCAGGAGGGCAGGTAAGTACTTTAGGCTCTCCAACTTCATATACATCATGGGGATAATACAGATGGCCGCAGGGGCGGTGCTCGGGGTCGTGCTTTTCTTCGTCAACATGGCCGGATTCAGAGGATACGGTTATAACTACTACTACAGCATGCCCAGATTCTCGGGATTTTTCAGTTCGACAGTCATCGGACTCGCGGTCTTCCTCGCATTCGTGGTGAGCGGCGTCATGACCATGGGATTCGGGAAGATCGTCCAGGCCGCCGAAGTATACATACAGAGAAGGGCGAAGAAGTAGAAAGGTCCAAGCGGGAGGGCAGCATCATAGCTGCCCTCCTTTTCTTATCTCCGCGTGGGTTACGACATCATGCGCTTTTCCCCTTCAAGCCCCTTTATGCCGGAAATCTCCTGCGAAATCTCAAGAGTCCCCTCATACTTGCCGTACTCGTCCCTTATGGCGAAATACCTTATGTATACAGTCTTTCCTCCCATGTTGATCCAGAAATCCTCGTGGTCCTTCCTGCCCGACTTGAAGTCGTCGAGTATCTTCTGGACTATGGGCATGCTCTTGGGAGGATGGCAATTCTGCACTAGCCTTCCGAGGACGGCCTTGCTGCGCACGAAGATGCGCTCCTTCGAATTCGAGAAGTACCTGACGATGTCGTCCGCGTCTATGAAGGTAACGTCCACCGGCATGGTATTCAGCATCAGCTCCAACTGCTTCGCCGTAAGGACCCCTGTCTGGAGGTTTATGCCCCCTGAGTGAGGCTTTCCTTCCTCGGAATGTGCCTCTGCGGACAATACGGCCCTTGCCGGAGTCCATCTGGCTTTCGGTGCCACCAGGCTGTAGCCTATGTCATCGGATTCTCTTTCGACCTTGATCCAATCATCCTCCGAGAGCGCGTCCTTCATCATCGGATATAGTATGTTGCGCTCCTTGAATATCATGTCCGTCACCTTCTGGCCTGCCATGCCAGCCACGCCTGCGGCCTCGGGGTCCTTGCTGGAAGCGAGGGCCTTCGCCTTCTTAATGTCGGCGCGGATTTCGTCGTGTACGCCCCACATAACCTTCGGAGGGGCCGTGATGCCCGCGCTTTCAAGGAACGGGAAGATGAGGTTCTCCTTCCTTAGGTAATGCTTGTCGACGTCCGTTAGCGTATTGATCGCCTCAAGAAGCTTGTAGGAATTCTCGTCGGACCTATTTGTCCTATATGCCGAGATTGCTTCCTCAAGGGTCGTACCCACCAGTCCCTCCAGGGCCTTGTTCTCCTCTTCAAGCTGGTTTAGCGGATGCCCGGGCGTATTTTCCGGAACATCATCGCCGTGCACCCCGGCCACGGACGTGCCCATTACGGCAGCATGGATGTCGCAAAGCCTCTGTATCTCTTCGATGGGCATCCCTTCGGCCACCAGAGCTGCTTCCATGGTGGCTATCTCTTCGGAGCTCACGCTCGCGAAAAGGGCCTTGAACTCCCTTTTTACATCCTCGGGGTCGCGTCCTTGGTGAAGGTCCTTGATAAGCCTGCTCAGATGGTGCTGTCTTGCCATATCCACTTTCCCGGGTCCGTTGTGTATCATCTCGCTCATATCTTTTCCCTCCTCAGGTGATCTTCTAACGATTAATTCCTACTAATATAGTAAGGAATGGGCATGGGGTAAGCGGTAACATATGTTACGGACACAAGAAAAATGTCGCATGTGACCGATCGCAGCATAGGCGCCAATCCGGGCCAAAGTATGTCACGACCGGCGTGACGGCGCATGCAGGACGCGGCGCAAGGGGACAGGAAGTCCTATTTAGAGCAGCGATGGCATATGGCACTATATGCAACTGTATGCAATAATATCCATATAGGCTCACCTATTGCTCCTTTTTACGGGGTGATCTCATGGATAGAATGGGTTTCCTCGGATACCTTAAGAAGAAAGGCCTGGACGACGAAGCGGCGGAGAGGCAGCTTGCCATCGCGGACCATCTGGACACGATGATGTCGGCGAGGAACGCCGCGCAAGGCTCCGGATGCGGCAGGCGCGCGGCAAGGAGCCTAATCGAGGCCCTGGCACAGTCGGGCGAGGATTCAATAGACAACATCCTTGCCATACTAAGGTACGGCTACTTCGTAGGAAATGATGAGGTTTATGTTGAGGCGCTCATGTTCCTCGACGGAGTAGAGGCCATGGACAACCTTTACGACAGGCTGGGCAGAATCGCAGGAGAGGATGAGAGGGACGAAATATTCTCCATGGTAGGACCGATCTCGCCCGGCACAGACTTCAAGGCGAAAGCCGCTGCGATGAGGACCGTCATCGGGGAAGTCCTTTCCAGGCTGGACGAAGACAAGCTCGACGAGCTTTTCGCATCGAGCTTCCGAGACCTTGGCGATGAGCGGTTCTCTTCGGAAGCAGGACTTCTCAAGAGCTTAGGCGGCGTTGACGGCTACATAGAGGCTAAGAGGTCGGAATTCATAGGAGAGCTAAGGAGCTGCATGGAAGAAGGCAGGCTGTTCTTCGGCCAGGAGATAACACCCGCGGTGATACAGCTCGTGGTGTCGGATCCTGAGATGGCCTTCGGCAGAAGGGACGGCAGCGGCGTCTACGTAACGAAGATACCCTTCAGGGCCAGGATGTGGCTGGAGGAGAAGGACCCTCTGATGAGGAGGTACCTGTACTGCCATTGCCCCTGGGCAAGGGAATCGATACTCTCGGAGGAGGGTGCCGTACCATCGGAGTTCTGCCGCTGCAGCGCGGGCTTCCACAAGAAGCCGTGGGAGGCGGCGCTGGGGCGCCCAGTAAAATGCGAGGTCTTGGAATCTGTCCTGGCAGGGGACGACAGGTGCAGGTTCAGGATACATCTAGAGGAAAGGGACTGAAGAAGGTCCCATCGAATCAACTGCATATTGCATACAGAATCCACGACATAGAATAGATGCCGCTGATAGGCCGTTTGCAGCGCGTCATTCTTCTTGGCCGAATCGGCCGCCCGGCACATGACCGGGGCAGTTAACGTGCTATAATATTTATGCCCCGGGGACAGGAAGCTGGTCCCACATGAGGGATGCAGCGGCGACGGGGTGCCATTACGTGGGCGTAAGCCCGCTCCTGGAGGAATAGGGTATGCCATTTGCAGGGCTGATCCTTGCCGCGGGGATGTCGAAGCGGATGAAGACAGAGACCCCCAAGGTTCTCCACAAGGTCTGTGGCCTTCCGATCATCGACCATGTCATATCTAACCTGCAGAAAGCCGGCTGCGAGCGCATAGCTACGGTGGTCGGCCATATGGGTGAGCTCGTATCGGAGCATATCAGCAATAGATCCGAGATATTCTGGCAGCATGAGAGGCTGGGCACAGCCCACGCCGTAATGCAGGCCAAGGGCCTTCTCGATACATACGGAAGGACCATCCTCGTCATACCCGGGGACGTGCCGGCCGTTCGGCCGGAGACTATAAGCTGCATGGTGGCGGAGCACGAAGCCGGCGGGGCCGCGGCGACCGTCCTGACGATGGAGCTCGACGATCCGGCCGCTTACGGTAGGATAGTGCGCGACGCGTTCGGCGATTTCACGGCGATAGTTGAATTCAAGGACGCGAGCGACGAGATAAGGCAGATCAAGGAAGTCTCCACCGGTATAATAGCGTTCGACCCGGCGAAGCTGAAGGACGCGCTCCAGTACATCGGAAACGAGAACGCCCAGGGCGAGTACTACCTGACGGACGCCCTGATGATACTGTACGAGGCCGGCCATGGCATACAGGCCGTCCTTCTCGATGACAGCGACGAGGGCGTCGGGATCAACAGCAGGCAGGACCTGGCGACGGCCCAGGCGGTGCTTAAAGTGCGCAAGCTCGACGAGGTCATGTCGTCGGGCGTCACAGTAGAATCCCCGGAGACGACCTTCATAGATTTCGACGTGGTGATCGGACAGGACACGGTGATACACCCGTACACGATACTGACCGGAAGGACCGTGGTCGGCAGGCGCTGCGAGATAGGTCCGCACACGACGCTTCTGTCCGCCCAGGTCGACGACGATTCGGACGTATGCCACTCCTATGCGCGCGAGTGCATCATCGGACCGTTCTGCAAGGTCGGCCCGTACGCCTACATACGTCCGGGCACCGAGCTGAAGCAGGGGGCCAAGGCGGGGTCCTTCGTGGAGATAAAGAACTCGGTGATAGGCGAGGGTTCTAAGGTGCCCCACCTGTCATACATAGGCGACGCAGACGTGGGCTCGGGCGTGAATATCGGCTGCGGGACGGTCGTCTGCAACTACGACGGGTTCAGGAAATACAGGACGGTCATAGAAGACGATGCTTTCGTAGGCTCCAACACTAATCTGGTTGCGCCTGTGAAAGTGGGTAAGGGTTCCTACATCGCCACGGGATCCACCATAACCGCGGATGTGCCCGAAGGGGCCCTGGCGGTGGCGAGGGCGAGGCAGGAGAACAAGGAAGGTTGGGCAGAAAGGAAAAGAAGGCTCGCTAAGGCCGACAAAGACAACTAGGAGGGGCGCTCAGATGGTCGCATGCCACAGGAAGCTCAAGCTATTGACTGGAACTTCAAACACGGAACTGGCACAGGAGATATCCGACGTGCTCGGAACACCGCTTGTGAAAAGCGCAGTCACGCGCTTTTCGGACGGCGAGATCAGGGTCCAGATTTTCGAGACGGTAAGAGGGGCGGACGTCTTCGTGATCCAGTCGCTGGGAAGCCCTGTACATGACAACATAATGGAGCTCCTGATCATGGCGGACGCCCTTATGCGCGCATCGGCGCGGTCGGTCACAGCCGTCATCCCATACTACGGCTATGCCAGGCAGGACAGGAAGTCCTCGTCGAGGGAGCCCATCACGGCGAAGCTGCTCGCCAATCTCATCGTTACCGCAGGAGTTAACAGGGTCCTGACCCTTGACCTGCATGCGCCCCAGATACAGGGATTCTTCGACATCCCGGTCGACCATATGCTGGCGGCCCCGCTCCTTGCGGACTACCTCAAGGACATCGGGCTTTCGGACTGTGTGGTCGTCTCGCCGGACGTCGGCGGCGTGTCCAGGGCGAGGGCCCTCGCCGAGAGGATAGGCGCGACGCTTGCGATCATAGACAAGAGGCGCCCGAAGCCAAACGTATCCGAAGTGATGCATATAATAGGCGACGTGCAGGGCAAGGTCTGCGTGCTCGTCGACGACATAATAGACACGGCCGGCACGTTGTGCCAGGCGGCCGACGCCCTGATGGAACACGGCGCGAAGGAAGTCTACGCCGCCTGCTCGCACGGGGTGCTCTCGGGCCCGGCCATAGAGAGGATAAACGGCTCCTGCTTGCAGCAGGTCGTGATAACCAACAGCGTCCCGAGGGACCTGAACTCGCCATGCGACAAGGTCAAGGTGATCTCCGTGGGCCAGATGATGGCCGAGGCGATCCGCAGGATCTACGAGGAGCTGTCGGTCTCCATTCTCTTCAACTAGGAGGTCCCGATGGCAAGATGGCTTGTGGCCGGCCTGGGAAACCCCGGCAGCGCGTACGAGACCACAAGGCACAACATGGGCTTCCTGGCCGCCGATCTCCTGGCGAGGCGGCTCAAGGGCCGTTTCGTAAGGTCCAGGTGGAAGGCCGTGGCCGCGAAGTGCGAATTCGCTGGCGATGAGGTCGTGGTCCTAAAGCCGCACTCGTACATGAACCTGTCGGGCGGGCCCGTGAGCGCCGCGATGTGTGCGCTGGACGTGGATCCGGCACACCTTATAGTGATGTTCGACGACATGGACCTGGCGCCCGGCAAGATCCGGGTGAGGCCTTCCGGCAGCGCGGGCGGGCACAAGGGCATGAAGTCGATAATCGCATCGCTGGGCACTGACTGCTTCGCGAGGGTGAGGATCGGCATCGGGCACCCCCCGGCGTACGCCGAGACCGTGGACTACGTCCTTGAAAGGCCAAACAGGCAGGAATCGAAGATCTTGGCCTTCGGCATCGCAACCGCGGCTGAGGCGGTCGAGGAGATAATAGTGTCGGGGGTCGAAGCCGCGGCTTCCAAGTTCAACGGCCAGGCGGTGCCAAAGGAAGATTAGAGCCGGCCAAGAGCTTTTGGAGATAGGAGACTCAGATTTTGAATAAGCGCAATCCGGCAGGGGGAGGGTACGTCCCCTGCCGGCGTTTGTGATTCGACAAAATACGCTTCCATGAAGCCGCCGATTGGATCATGCTGACGAGGAGGAGAAGATGCCCCACCTTACAGGGTTATTGAGAAGCACGAGGGAATTCGAGGACTTGCTCGCCGCGGCGGGCCCTTCTGGCAGGGCCGGGCTAGCGAGGCTGACCGGCCTGTCGGGGACGCAGAAAGCATACGCGCTCGCAGCGTTGGCAGAGGCGGAAGGCGGCCTTGTCCTCATGACGTTCAACCAGCAGGAGGCGGACAGGCTGGCCGCCGACATGGCCGCCATACTCGGAGGCTCGCTCAAAGTGTATGAGTTCCCATTCAAGGACCTGCTTCCCTATGAGGAGGCCTCCGCTCCCTCGGACCTCGTGGCGAAGCGGATAGAGGCCATGTCCGGCCTTTCGAGGAAGCAGCCGGGGGTTTACGTCCTCGCGGCGAGGTCCGCGTCCTACAGGCTGATGCCCCCGGCGAGGTTCGAGATGTCCCATATCGTGCTACGCCAAGGGGCGGAGCTGGATCCGATCGCGGCGGTCAAGTCGCTGGCAAGGCTCGGCTATGAAAGGACCGACAGGTGCGAGGGCGAGGGCCAGGTAAGCTTCAAGGGCGGGGTGCTGGACATCATACCAGCAGGGTCCGACACCGGCGTAAGGGCCGAGTTCTTCGGCGACGACATCGAATCGCTAAGGAGGTTCGACCCGGATACGCAAAGGTCCGTGGGGAAGATGGAGACGGCCGTCATACCTCCGGCGAGGGAGATGTGCCTTTCGGAGGACGATCTTAAAGGGGGCATGGCCGGGATATCGGAGGCGCTGGAAGAAGCGTCGAGGAAGGAGTACCTGTCCGAGGGGGACGGCGCGAAGGAGAGCCTGTACGAGCGCCTCGCCAAGAGGGTGGAAAGCCACCTGGAGAAGCTCGCCGGCTTCGGCGCCTTCGACAACGACGAGCAGTACATCGGCTATTTCTTTAAAAGGCCGTATTCGATACTCGATTACGCCGAGGGGATGCTCCTTGTCGTGGACGAGCCGGACAGGGCCCATAACAGCCTCGTAGGCTTCGACCGCGACGCGTCGGAGGCATACGTGAGCTTCGCTGAGCAGGGCCTGGTCCTGCCGGGCAACATGGGGGCGCACTTGGGGGCGGGCTATGTGGACCTTGTGAGCCAGAGCATGCGCAGGATCGAGATGTCCGCGGCGCCTTTCAGGGAGGAAGAGGGCCCTTCGGCCGTACCCGAGATCATGATGAGCATGAGGGAGCCCTCGTTCAAGTCGTCCGACCTGGCGGATCTCATAAAAGAGGTGGACAAGCTTAGGAGGAAGGGCTTCGCGGTGGTGGCGGCCGCGTCCACCGAGGACAGGGCCGCAAGGCTTTACGCCGCCTTCCTGGATGCCGGCTCTCCCGTGCAGAAGCAGCCCTGGGAGGACCTCGAGCCGGCAGCGGGTACTGTGAAGGTATCGGTCGCCGGCATGTCCTCCGGCTTCATATCCAATTCCGCCAAGCTTGCGGTGCTGACCGACAACGAGTTCTTCGGCACGGCGAAGAAGAAGAAGAGCTACAAGCAGATCGCCGAAGGGGCCAAAATATCCAGCTACAGGGACCTCACCCCGGGCGACTACGTGGTGCACGTCAACCACGGCATAGGAAGGTACCTGGACATGAGGCCCATGGAGGCGCTGGGCGTGACGAGGGATTACCTCGTGGTGCAGTACGCCGGGGACGGCATGATATACGTACCGACAGACCAGGTCGCCATGCTGCAGAAATACATAGGGGGCGAGGACGCCTCGCCCAAGCTCAACAAGCTGGGCGGCACGGAATGGGTCAAGGCGAGGAGGCGGGCCGGCAAGGCGGTAAGGGAGATCGCGGAGGAGCTGGTAAGATTGTACGCTGCGAGGCTCGCCGCCAAGGCCTACGCCTGCGGGCCGGACAGTCCCTGGCAGGCCGACTTCGAGGACAAGTTCCCGTACGACGAGACGCCCGACCAGCTCGAGGCCGTCAACGCGGTGAAATGGGACTTGGAGCAGGACCATCCCATGGAGAGGCTGGTCTGCGGCGACGTCGGCTTCGGCAAGACGGAGGTCGCCTTGAGGGCGGCCTTCAAGATGGCGGCCGAGGGCAAGCAGTCCGCGGTGCTCGCCCCGACCACGATACTCTCCTACCAGCACTACAACACCTTCAAAGAGCGTTTCGAGGGTTTCCCCATGAGAGTGGAGCTGCTGTCCAGGCTCACGAAGCCCGAGGATGAGAAGCTGATACTCAAGGACGTCGCGAACGGGATGGTGGACGTGGTGGTCGGGACCCACAGACTGCTGTCGAAGGACGTGAAGTTCAAGGACCTGGGACTTCTCGTCATAGACGAGGAGCAGCGCTTCGGTGTCGAGCAAAAGGAGAAGCTCAAGGAGATGAGGACGGACGTGCACGTCCTTACGCTCACGGCCACTCCCATCCCCAGGACGATGCACATGTCCATGGTCGGTGCGAGGGACATGAGCCTGATAGGCACACCACCCGAGAACCGCTTCCCGGTCAGGACCTATGTGACCGAGTACGACGACAGGATGGTCAGGGAGGCCATATTAAGGGAGATCGACCGCGGGGGCCAGGTCTTCTACGTGCACAACAGGGTGCGGAGCATCAACCACGTGGCAGAGGAGCTGGCAGGCCTGGTGCCGGAGGCGAGGATAGGCGTCGCGCATGGTCAGATGAACGAGGACAGGCTCGAGGGGATAATAATGAGCTTCCTTAGGCACGATTTCGACGTGCTTGTTTGCACAACGATAATCGAAGCCGGCATGGACATGCCCAACGTCAACACCCTTATCGTCAACGACGCGGAGAGGTTCGGCTTAGCTCAGCTCTACCAGCTCAGAGGAAGGGTCGGAAGGTCGAACAGGGTGGCTTACGCATACTTGACCTACAAGCGCGACAACGTACTCTCTGAGGCGGCGGATAAGAGGCTAGCCGCGATAAGGGAGTTCTCGACGCTAGGCTCGGGCTACAAGATCGCGATGAGGGACCTGGAGATAAGAGGGGCGGGCAACCTGCTCGGCAGGGAACAGAGCGGCAATATCACCTCGGTGGGATTCGAGATGTACTCATCGATGCTGGAAGAGGCCGTAAGGGAGCTCAAGGGCGCAAAGCCTCCGGAAGAGAAGCTGGCGGTGAGCATCGACATGCCTTTCGACGCCTACATACCGTCGTCCTACATCTCTGACCAATCCGAGAAGATAGAGGCCTACAGGAAGATAAACGCGGCGTCCACCCCGGAAGAGGCGGTCGAGCTGGCGGAGGAGTTCACCGACAGGTTCGGTCGCATGCCTGCGGAAGTCTCGAACCTCATCGCGGTCGTCGAGCTCAAGGCGATGGCGCGGCTCGCCAACATATGTTCGCTGTCGCTCGAGAACGACGACTACTCCGGCATGCAGGTCGTAGCGCTGAGGTTCGCCCCGAGGATGCAGCTGCCGCTGGACGAGAGCATCAGGGTGGCGAGGCTGTTCGGAAACCGTATACTGATACCTAGGACGGCGACCGCCCCTTTGATGGTCCGCTACAAGGACCTCGAACCGGCCGCCCTCATAGACATACTGAGGTCCTTGCTGGCCCAGCTAAGGGATTCGTACCTGAGGCTTTCGGCCTTCATGGACGAGCTGGAGGCCGGCCACGGGCTGGGGGAGGCCATAAGGGCCGCGACGCCTGAAGGAGCGCTTGTCGGCAGGAAGGGTCCGGAGAAGGAGAAAGAAGGAAGGGCAGGCAAAGCGACTGTCGTGAGGGGCGCAAAGGAAACGCCGAAGACCTCAGGGTCGGCTAAGGCGCCCTATAACAAGCGGCTCAGGCTGGCATCGGAAGATAAGGACGGGAAGAAGGACTAGGCACGGACGGAATCGGTCCGGTTCATATCATGGCGGGCAGAGCCTGAAGGCAGCGGCCTTGAAGCCGGGGCTGAGGGCCTGGGGACGGGGGAAGAAAATGGCAGATGGGAAAATAAGGATAATAGGCATGGGCCCGGGATCCGAAGGGGCGATACCTCCTGCGGCGATGGAGGAGGCATCCTCGTGCGACATCATATTCATAAGGACGCTGCAGCATCCCGGGGCGGGGCGGTTCACCTCGCTCGGACGCATGTGGGAATCCTTCGACGGACTGTATGAATCGTCCGCGAGCTTCGAGGAGGCCTACGATAGGATGGCCGAAGAGGTAGTCGGAGCCGCCGCGAAAGGAAAGAGAGTCGCCTTCGTGGTGCCAGGAAGCCCAGCCGCAGGGGAGTCGGCGGTACGGATGGTGATCGGAAGGGCGAAGGAGCTGGGCATCGAAGTGAAGGCGGTGCAAGGGGCAAGCTTCGTGGATGCGTGCGCTGTCGCCGCCGGCAACGACATCCTGCTCGACGGGCTCGCTGTGATAGGAGCTTTCAGGCTGGACGAGCAGTGGCCGGCGTCAGATAAGGGCAAGCGGTTGCCGTTTCCGGTTCCGCTCCTTATAGGAGAGGTATACGACAGGATGATGGCCGGCAGGGTGAAGCTCGTTGTGGCGGACGCCTACGGGGACGAGCACCCTGTCATGGTGATAGATGCGGCAGGGGATCCCGATAAGGCGACGGTAAGGGAAATGAAAGCCTATGAGCTCGACAGGACCGACGTTTTCGGGCCGTTGACATCGGTCTTCGTGCCCAAAGCCTCCGATGCAAGGCTTGCCAGGCCGTGTAGCTGGCCGGCCGACAGGATCGTAGGCATCATGGCAAGGCTAAGGGGCGAGGACGGCTGTCCGTGGGACAAGAAGCAGGACCTTAAAAGCCTAAGGCCTTATGTGCTTGAAGAGGCGTACGAGGTGGCGGGCGCCATAGACGAGGGCGACATGGACCACCTGTGCGAGGAGTTGGGCGATCTGTTGCTGCAGGTGGTGTTCCAGGCCAGGTTGGCAGAGGAGGAGGGCAGTTTCGACTTCGCGGACGTCGTCGATTCGATATCGGATAAGCTCATAAGGCGCCACCCTCATATATTCGCCGACGTGAAGGCCGACACCGCAGAGAAGGTGCTGAGGAACTGGGAGTACATTAAGCAGCAGGAGAAGGCGGCGAAGGGCATGCAGGAAGGCGAATCGGGACCGCCGTCGCTGCTGTCCGGAGTGGCGACTTCGCTGCCGGCCTTGTGGTATTCATCCAAGATGCAGGACAAGGCAGCTAGGGTAGGGTTCGACTGGAAGACCGCCGGGATGGCGATGGCGAAGGTCCACGAGGAGGTAGAGGAGGTCGAAGCTGTGCTCGCGGGCGACAGGGAAGCCCTCGAGGAAGAGCTCGGAGACCTCATATTCGCGGTTGTTAACGTGGCGAGGCTCTCGAAGATAGACTCCGAAGCGGCCCTTAAGAAGACGGCGGAGAAGTTCAAGAGGCGCTTCATGTACATCGAGGCGCGCGCCCTTGAGATGGGCGAGAAGCTGGAGGACATGGGCCTTGAGAGGCTGGATGCGCTCTGGGACGAGGCCAAGGAGAACGGGATGTGAACCCACGGTAGCCGGACCAACAGGAAATGTAGAGGGCTCCTTCCAAGGAGCCCTTTTTTACTGCCGGCTGCGATCAGAGGATTATGTCCCTCCTGCTGAACGTGAGTATGCCGCCGGTGAACATAACTGCGGCTATGCCGAGGAGAACGATGCTGTTTACCAGGATAGGACCTCCCGACATTATCTTCTCCGTATCGTAAAGGGTAAAGATCGTGAAGTTCTTGAGCCAGGACAGCTTGTCGTCAACTTTCGACAGCATCTGTATGACATAGAACGCCAAGGGGATCCCAGCGCCGAGCGATGATGATAGCTTGGCGTCGTCGAAAGCGCAAGAGAAGAAGAAAAGCATGCCCGAAACTGCGAAGAAGATGAACAGAGCGAGGTAATTGTGCGCCAGGAACTTGCCGATATCGAGGAGGCCCGGGAATTTCGCCTCGCAGATGAGATAGCCAATCAGAGTGTTCACTGAAAACAATACCGTAAGGCTTATGATGAAGTACACGGCCTGGGTGCCGGCTATGGCGCTTCTTTTTAACGGGCCGGACAGGAGGTATGCCATCGAGCCGCGGTCTACGAACCTTGAGACGAGCCGGCCGGACAGGATTATGCAATATATCATCGGGAAGAGGATCACGACGAACGAGTAGTAGTACCCCGATATGAATCCAGTGAGCGTTGAGCCTATGGTATCGAAGCCCAGGGCCGATACGAGCTGTTTGGGCATCGCTGCCATGAGCTGGTTTATCGCCTCGACGCTCCCGGGATCGTACATCAAGGAGATTATCGAGATGTACATGAGCATGATCGCCAGTATGATGAGGAAGAGCAGCCAGTTCGACTTAAGGTCGTGCTTGAAGAGGGCGCGGTTCATTCATAACGCCTCCTTCCCGTAGTACTTCAAGAAGGCTTGTTCCAGATCCCTTCCGCCAGGGTAAAGGCCCCTTACGTCGCATTGGGAGAGCGCCTTGAAGAAGACGTTATAATCCCCTCTGACGGACACCTCCACATTCCCGTTCGTCTGTTTCACGATCTCTATGCCAGCGGCCCTCAACTTCGTTGCATCTTCGGGAACGGCAAGTTTCACTATGTAGCTCATCCTCTGCTCCGCCTTGAGCTTCGCCATCTCCTCGACCGCCACGAGCCGCCCCTCCCTCAGGATGGCGGCCCTGTCGCAGGAACGGTCCACCTCCTCGAAGTTGTGCGAGGACAGCAGGAAAGTCTTGCCGGCCTTCTTCTCCTCTAGGACCAGCTCTATGAAGACGTTCTGCATAAGAGGGTCGAGGCCGCTGGTCGGTTCGTCCAATAGGTACACCGAAGGATCGTGCGCGAATGCCGCGACGATGGCAAGCTTCTGCCTCGTGCCCTTCGACATCCTCTTGATGCGCCCGGACGGGTCCAGATTTAGGCGGTCGCACAGCCCGTCCGCCCTCTTGAGGCTCCTTAGCCCCCTCAGCTCCAGGAGGAACCTCAGGAATCCGGTCCCCGTCATCTCATCGAACAGGGCGAGCTCGCCCGGTAGGTATCCCAGCACGCGCTTTATAGCGGCTGCGTCCTTCCAGCAATCAAGCTCGTTTATACCGCATGCGCCCCTGTCGGGCCTCATGAAGCCCATGAGCAGCCTGATCGTGGTCGTCTTGCCCGATCCGTTGGGACCGAGGTACCCGAACGCTTCGCCCTTGGCTATGGAGAAGTCGAGGTCGAACACCCCTTTGCCCCCGCTGTAGGCCATGGATAGCCCTTTGGCCTCGATCATGTAGCATCACCCGCCCTTCGGACATCGCCTCATGGATATTATATCCTCATGGAGAAACCAGGGAGAATGAGTACCGCTTGCGGGCATCCACTCAGAGGGATGCGTGCGCCGGTTCAGGGAACGTCTCGTTTTGCGTGTATTTGAAGTTCTGTGAACCAATTTTGAAAAGGGCACCCGCCGGTTTGTTCGGCAAGTGCCCGAAAAATGCCTTCTCTTATCGACAGACGTTAGTTGTCAGCCACCGGGGTCCCACCCAGTCCGCTCTGTACGGCCGGTGCCACGGGCATGACCGACTTGCCGCATGACGCGTTGATGTAGCGGATCTCGTTTATCCACCACTCCACCGAATCTGCCAGACCGTCTACGTCCTCGTCGATAGGGACGCCTCCTTTTATCCCGTCATCGAACTTGAAGGCATTGAGTATCGTGCGATCATCGTTCGCCACGAACAGCGCGCCCATGGTCTCAGGCGACGATTTGTCGAACACCGCCAGGATCTCCCCGTCGCCGAAAACGGAACCGGGATAGCAGTTGGTGCCATAATTGTCATCGGCTCCGGCGAAGTTGAGGTCAGGGATGGCTAACGGGCTGGTCCAGAGCCTGTTGGGTCCCTTGGTCTTGTATACCGGCCTGGGAGAATACTCGGTAGGACCCGCATGGGCGTAGCCCAGGGCGTTCCAGAGCGCATTGTCCCAATCCCAGCTTAACATCCACGAACTTATGGCGAGGCGGCCGCCCTTCGTGATGTAGTCGTACATAAGTGCTTCTGCAACAAGGGTCGTATCCGCCCTGTTAGGATTGTCGACTACGACGATGTCCCATTCCGATGCCTGGAAAGCATCGTTGAACGTCGTCCAGTCGGAGGTTGCGGTATAAGCGTAGTTGAGACGGTCCAGGGCTTCGGCGGCGAAATGGTACAATGAATCATCATATAGCAGCACTGCCTTGGGTTTACACCCTGCCATGTTAATCATCATGAAAAACAAGATGGCGAATATGGCCAAAATCTTCGACGTCTTCTTGATCAATGCCAAGATAAAAGACCCCCTTCACGAAGATAATTATTCATTAATTCACTAATTCAATGAAATACGATCACTATCCTGCGAAGCATGAATAAAAATATGGTGACGGCGTGCGTATAGGGGCAGTCGTACGACTCATCGAGGACACTTTTAGAAAGGGCCGTGCGGCTGCATCGTCATGGCACCTTCGCCGCAGCCAGGAAGGCTATTGTAAGAAGCGCTGACAAGCTCTGATATTGTGCGGGAAACGCCTAGGAAAGGTTATAATGAAATGGTAGAGCCTGACGGCCTCATCGGCCGGGCAGAGGATAGACGGCGAGGAGGCCGCGATGTTCGGTAAGACGAGGGACAGAAGGACGACCAGGACCAGATACGGTGCGGCCACAAATAAGAGGCCGGCTCTTTCGGCATTGGCGGCGTTGGGACATTTCCTCGTCGGTCCGTTCATAGTACTGGCAGGGGTTTTCACACCGAGGGTAGTGCCGGGCAGGCGCCACATAGTGGCCGTGCTGATAATGGGCATGTTAGCGGCTGGATTCGCATGGGCTGGCAGTTCGGCGGTGGACGGCTGGATGGATAGGAACCTGCAGGCGCTCGGAAGGTACACCGAAGCTTCCGTCGAGGTGAAAGGAGTGCCGTTCGCCGACATCATAAACGTTGAGGCCGTGAGGGCAGGAGTCGATCCGACACTGGTGGCGGCGATGATATCGCAGCAGAGCGGCTGGCAGTCGGAGAACGTGTCATGGAGGGGCGGCAGGGGACTGATGAACGTGACCCCTTCCGTATGGAGGCAGTTCAATCCGAACTCGGCCTGCAACGGGGAGCACCCGTCACCGAAGACGGGCACCGATTGCATATACGACGTCGAGCAGAACATAAGGACAGGGTGTTCATACCTAAGGAACCTGATCGACATGTACGGAGGAAGGATAACCCTCGCTCTGGCGGCTTATGCGAGCGGGATAGACTACGTCGAAGCCTATGAACAGGCCGGGGGGACGGGAGAGCCGCCGGCGCCGGCGTTCAGCGAATACTACGGGACCTTGAGGCAGGTGCTGACGTTCTGGCGCGAGGCCAGGTCGGCGGAAGGATCCAGCGATGTCGCGGCAGCCTTGAGGCTGATGAGCATAAGGAAGGTGCTCGGATACGTCGCGGTAGGACTGACCGGCTTGATGTTGCTGTGGGCTGCTCTAAGGTATAGGCCGGGGGTGTGACGGCATGGCCGAAAAGAACGGCAGGAGACGAGAGAAGCTGGAGAAGGCCATATTCGCGATAAGCATCGCGGTGATAGTCGTCTGCCTTGCTGGAATTACGATATCCTCAATGTGGAGGCTTTCCGAGATCAAGAAGGAGACTGCAAGGCTCGAGCAGGAGCTCGCCTACTGGCAGGGCAAGCTGGACGAGGTCGAGAAGGCGATACAAGAGGCCACGAAGGACGAGACCATCGAGCGCATAGCAAGGGAGAGGCTGGGCCTCGTGATGCCGGGCGAGACGGTATACATGCCCAAGGACAAGTGACATAGCGTCGATTGCCTGACAAAGGCGCGTATCCTGCATAAGGATGGACAGGGTGCCGGATTGACTTGTTAACCCGCGGGCAATATAATTCAAACAAAACATCAAACAAAACCCTAAATGGAGGAAATCATATATGGTTCCGACCGTCGGAGAGGTCGTTAGCGGCAAAGTAACCGGTATAACGAAATTCGGAGCATTCGTTGACATAGGGAACGGACACACTGGCATGGTCCATATCTCCGAGATAGCTGATGAGTACATAACGGAGATCAGCGACCATCTGAAGATAGGTGACATAGTCAACGTAAAGGTTATCAACATCAACGGGGAGAAGGTCGGCCTGTCGATCAAGCAGACGCTCCCCAGCTTCATGGCAAGGCAGGAGGCCAGGAACAGGGCGAGGGACGCATCCAATTTGCAGAACTTCGAGGACAAGCTGGCGAAGTTCATGAAGGACAGCGAAGAACGGCACTCCGACCTCAGGAAAAGCCAAGATTCGAAGAGAGGCGGGAGGGGCAGCCGCGGAAGCAGGATGTTCTGAGGACTTAGTGAGCCTTGCCGGACCCTTCGAGGGTCCGGCTTTTTCGTCGAAAGGACGGCCGATGGAAGAAAGACTGATTTGCCCCGACCGGAGATGCCCGGTCGGCGACGACAGGAAGACGGCACGCTTCCAGCTCGGGCGGGAGCCCGAAGGCATGCTGGGCGTGGCTGCGAGATGCGCCTATGGCGCCCCCACCGTCCTTGTATGTTCTCCCGTCGTATTGAGGGGCGGGGGGAACGCTGAACCCTTCCCGACAGTTTATTGGCTGTCGTGCCCTTTCCTTCGCGACATGATAGGAAGGCTCGAGGGCGGCCCTGCCTTCAGGCGCATCAGGGGGCTGATACGCAAGGACGGCGCGTTCAGGGAGGGCGCCCGCGATTCTGCCGCGAACTACAGGGCGGACAGAGCCAGGCTGTACGAAGGCATTCCGGATGAGCTGAAAGGCATGATCAACGAGAATGCCACGAAGGACCTCCTTAGCGCAGGACCGGGCGGCATAAGATCCTTTGAGAACATCAAGTGCCTCCATATCTACCTGGCGAACTGGCTGGCCGGAAATGCCGACCCAGTGGGCCGCATCACGGCAGAGCTGATCGCGGGGATGGATCGTCGCGGTACCCAAGGCGACGATAGCCAGCCTGCTTCCGTCTAGCACCTCTATTAAGAGTCCGATATAGAATCAAGCCGCGGACCTGCTCTTAAAAGAGGAGGTCCGCGGTCTTTCGTCGATAAGTCCAAGACGATTTATCTGCCACGCCAGGTTTAGCTATTCTAGCATGCTGCCCATGCTAAACTTTCAGGATTTCCTCTATCTCGTAATCCATCGTGCCCAATCCCATCTTGACAGCGTGGGTAAGCTGCACCTTCCAGTCGGAATCGGGGGTCAGCGCCCTGAACTTGTCCTCCCCGCAGCACACATTGCCGACCGCGCTGCCCGGGGCGCCTTCTGAGGCTTGGACCATCTCCGCTGACGCGAAATCTATCGCCACGGGGTCCTTGGATGCCATTATCCCTATGTCCGGCACGATGGGCACGTCGTTATTACCGAAGCAGTCGCACTGCGGGCTGACGTTGATTATCACGTTGAAGAACAGCACCTTGCCCGCTTTGCCGTACACCGCTCCAGCCGCGTACTCGGCCATCTTCCGCTGCAGGGCGGATGTGCTGTTGGCCCATTTGTTCTTTATGGTCCTGGCCGGGCACATGGCGAGGCAGTCGCCGCAGCCGATGCATATCGACGGGTCGATGTACGCCTTCTTCTCGTCCGTGAAGCTTATCGCTAAGGCGGGGCAGTGCTGGATGCACTTCCCGCATCCTAAGCAAGCCTCCTGCTTTACCACAGGCCTTACGTCCGAGTGCTGCACGAGCTTTCCTGCCCGGGAGGCGCAGCCCATGCCCAGGTTCTTCAAGGACCCTCCTATGCCCGCCGAGATGTGGCCTTTGAAGTGGGCAATAGATATCAGGGCGGTAGCGTTGTATATGGATGATGCTATCTTGGCCTCCTTGAGCTGTCCGCCCTCAAGTGGCACCGAGACGTAGTCGCTTCCAATCAGCCCGTCACCGACTATGAAAGGAGCACCGGCCGTCTCGATGTTGAAGCCATGCAAGCTGGCGGAGAGGCTGTGCCTTACCGCGTCGTTCCTCTGTCCGCTGTAAAGAGTGTTCGTGTCGGTAAGGAAAGGCACTGCGCCCGCTCTCTTCACCTTGTCGACCACCCTGCGCACAAGCTGCGGTGCGACGAAGCTCAGATTCCCAGGTTCTCCTACATGCAGCTTTATCGCCGTGAAGTCCCCTTTTAAGAGCATACCTTTTAGGTCTGAAGCTTCACAAAGGGCGTCCATCTTGTCCAGAAGGCTTACGCCCGGTTTAGTCCTGGCATTCGTAAAGAAAACCTTGCTTGCCATGTTATTCCTCCCAGAAAATTTCGCTTGGAAAGAGGTTATAGGCAAATTATATCAAATATAATTTTATGTGCGGAACATGGGCCACACGGGGCGCGATGGCGCCCTAAAGGTGCAAGGAGGTCAAAATGAGAAAGAACATTTCAGCCATCATCCTGGCAGCGGCTCTGGTGCTGGCTATATCGGGTACGGCGGCCGCGAAGTTGCCGGGACATTTTTCGATCAGCGCCAATGGCGGGTACATGTTCACATACGGTGAGCTGGAGCTTGAATACAAAGAGGGCTTGGGGGCGATCGGGCTTAACGTAGGGTCTGACGGCCTTCTTCTGGAGATAGGCGTCCCTATCAAGTACTTCGTCCCCATCAGCAACGGCTTCAGCTTCTACGTGGACGTAAATCCCGCTGCGTTGGTTTGGTTCGCGGGGCCTTCGGTGGAGTTCGGGATAAAAGCCGGTCCTGGCATAGAATTCAGGTCGGGCTTCTTCAAGGCCATAGTCGAGGGCGGTTATGCCTATTCGGCGACCAGGGGCCACGGGTTCTATGCGAAGGGCGGCCTGGGCTTCGTGTTCTGATCGTTCAGACTCCCGCCAAAAGCCCGAGCGACAGATAAGGCGACAAATTCTGTTAAGGGAGGTAAGAGAATGAAAAAGGTAGCTCTCATCGCATCACTGGCAGTCATCATGATGTTATTCACTGCCTCGACGACCCTGGCCGAAGCTCCCGAGATGTCCATCAACATCAATTCCGGATACTCCTTCACATGGGTCGAGCTGGAGCTGGAGTACAAGACGGATCCGTTCGCGTTCGGCGCTCAGGTAGGCTATGGCTATGGCTTGGAGATAGGCGCGTTTGGAAGGTACTACTTCCCTCTCAACAGTTATCTGAACATACCCGCTGAGTACAGATTGAGTGTGTTTGCTGGTATCACTCCTTCGCTCCTATTGGATTTCACCCCCTCGTTCGGCGCCGGCTTCGGGCTTAAAGTAGGACCCGGCGTCGACTTCAGGTGGAACCAGCTAAGGGTGTACATCGAAGGTGGATACATGTTCGACACTTTGTGGGGCCCAAGCCATGGCGGATACGGGAAAGCCGGCATAGGCTATATATTCTAGGGATAATAGAAGTTCTACAGGAGGGGCGCCGGGCATCACCGGGCGCCCCTTCGGCAATGACGAAGAAATCTGGGATGCTACGGACAGGAGGTGAATCATGAGAAAGACGGCAATCGCGATTTTGATGGCATTATTGTTGTTGATCGCATTTAACGTGTCATCTTCAGCGGCCGCGCCTAACGAGTTCATGATAGGGTTGAACTCGGGTTATCCGTATACATTACTTGAGCTCGAGTTCGAATACAAGAACGGCCCATGGGCGGGAGGAGCTGACGTGGCCTGGGCCGGAGGCGCGATGGAGATGGGGATTTTCGGAAGATATTACGTTCCCCTCGGTTTAGGTTTTGATTTCTATGCGGCCGTAAATCCAGGCATGGTTATCGTCTTCTCTAGCGTGCCGCCGAGCGTCAAAGGGACGATAAAGGTTGGTCCGGGGTTCGATTTCAGATGGGAACACTTAAGAGTCGGACTCGAGGGCGGCATGCTCTATATTTTCGGGCACACGACTCCGAACTTTTATATAAAAGGCGGATTAGGTGTATTGTTCTAGAGATGTTCCTCGATGGGAAGAGCATATGGGTGCAGGCATCACGGCCTTCACCTTTCTATTTGCTCACGCGGCTCTTCTTTCATGATTTTAGCTCTAAGTATATTTGATGGTTGACACGAGCCGGCTATGGTCATATTATATTATATAACGAACGTTATATCAGTATCGGGGGCGTAACACATGGACAGGGCGGAAGCATCCGGGCAAGAAGGGACCAGCACCAAGGACAGGCTGTTGAGAAACGCCGTATCTATGTTCAGCGAAAAGGGTTTCCACGGGACTTCCATGCGGGAGATAGCCAAGGCCTCGGGTTGCGGCCTGCCGACACTCTATTACCATTACTCTAGCAAGAGCGAGCTCTTCGAGGAGATAGTCGTGAACCAGTTCCTCAAGATAACGGAGAAGATGAACAAGCAGGTCGATTTTACGAAGAAGCCGGAGGAGATATACCTGCAGGTCATAAGGACCCGCATCAATCTCGAGGGCTTCGACAGGGATGTATACAAGATGGCGCTTAAGGTATGGCTCGGCTTCGAGGACAGCGGAAAAGCCAGGGAAAAGGTGCTGGAATGGGAGAACAAGCGCGCCGAATCGAACAGGCGGATCATGGCGAGGGGCATAGCCAACGAAGCCCTGCGCGAGGACGTCATGGAGATACTAATAAACTACATCGAGAATATGGTGAACAGGATAATATTGCTTGATGAGAATGTAGACGAAGACAAGGTAAGAAGACAGATATCCCTTCTCTTCGCTATGGGCTTATGACGACACGTCCTGCTATGTCATGCAAACACGTGGATCGGGGGGCTTTGGTTGGAACGATTGGAGAATCTTGGCCTGATCCATCTCGAATTGGGCGCGGGCTCTTCGTTCATAATAAATATAACGAACGTTATATCGGGAGGCGTTAATATGGAACTATTTGAGAAGGTGAAGCTGCTGCAGGCAGTCTACGCCGGGGCTCTTGCCGATGCGGTGCTGCGGTTCGGGCGCGAAGGGATACTGGAGAAGATTACCGCTCAGAAAGAACTAGAACAGATGGCAGGAGGGAAAGTCAGGGCGGCTCAGCTCGGTATAACCACTAAGGAGGACGTATTCTTCAAGCTGTCGGACTTGATGGGCTGTGCCCAATGGAAGCTGGAACCTGACAATGAGAGTGATGGGTTCACGGCGGTGACATCAGGCTGCATGCTATGCGCTATGGCGAAAAGGATGGGTACGGCAAGTCCTTGCCGCATCTACTGCCTCGATCCGATGAAGGGCATGATCGCAGGGTTGGACAGCGAAGCTTCATTCGATGTGAAAAGCACGCTGTTCGATGGATGTGAATGCCGCATAAAGATATCCGGCTGATGATGACGACCAATAGAGAAGGCTATGTTATACATATGTGCCCAACTGTGTAGACAACCGCTCATCGTCATCGCATCGCCGGATATGAAGAAGGACGCGGATCTGATGATCCGCGCCCTCCTTTACCTTTCGTAAGATGTGGCCAAAGCCGGCAGCCTTCTAGAGGCCAGTAAGGTCAGACCAGTCTCTTCACGGGCCGGGCCTCGATATAGCCTCGCCAGCCCTGGGGCTCCAGCTGAAAACGCGGCGATTCCTCATCTGCCCATGCATAGCCATAGGTCGACGGCTTGTACTTCTCGATTGATTCCTGTACGAAGCTGATCGCATCGCAGAAGGAAGCGTCGTCGTCGTCGTACGCGGGTCCTTGGAATACCATCATGCTGCAAGGTCCAAGGCCGATGATCTCGAATCCCTCAGGAACGATGCCGGAATAATCATTAGGTACTTCCACCCCCTGGACATATCTGGAAGTACCTGCCGGTATCAGCCTATCGGGTAGCCATGCGCCGATCGGTTCGTAGAGTGCTTCTTTTACGCTGCACAGTATGCCCCATACATCGCAGCCGACCTCTTCGCAGAATTCGAAGTAATCCTGGGCCGATTTCCCTCTTTTTAGTATCAGCTTCCTTTCCGGTCGTTCGATAACCTGGACGAAGACAGTGACGGCATCATGTTCCTTTTCCATGGTCGTCTCTCCTCTCTGCAGATAATTGTAGTAGGACAGTACGGAGGAGGGCATGAACAGCCTTATGGGAGACGGCCTCCTTCTGTAATGTGAAGGAGTGATTCCGAATTCTTTTGAGAATGCCCTTGTGAAACCCTCATGGCTGTCGAACATGAAATCCAGTGCGGTATCCAGCACCCTGACATTCCCGTCCCTTAGCCTCAGTGCGGCTTTTGCTAGACGGATCATGCGGATGTACTCGAACGGCGTCCTTCCCATCAGCTCCTTGAAGACACGGATGCTGTGGAAAGGGGAGTATCCGCAATACCGCGCAAGAGCCGAAAGGGTGATGGGAGCCATGATGTTCTCATGGATATAGTCCTGCATCTTCTGTACGGCACAGACTTTTTCCTCTTCCATACGCCCACCTCCGATATGATCTTATCGGCTTGCCGCAGCCAAATCTTGATTTCAATTGCGGTGGTCTCTAGACGAGGGATGGTCATTATGCGGCTTCTGGAGCTCTGCCCTTCGTATCCGTACGACCAGATGCAGAATTGTTATATCGTCTCGCCGTCTTCACCCTTCTTGAACCTTGAGAAGGCCACCCCGACATCAGGCAGCCAATTCATATGGGGCATATCTTTACGAGAGATGGGAATGTATTCGAACAAAACGCGAAAAAAGGGAAGGCCGAGGCTCGCCTATCCGAACATTCTTCCGAGCATACGTTTAAGTGCCTTGGCTTTCTACCGGGCACTTCGTGAGAGGGGCCTTCCGGATAGGACCCAATCTACCAAGGAGCCTGCGCTATCTGGTGCCGGAGGCGGGACTCGAACCCGCACGCCCTTTAGGGGCGCAAGATTTTAAGTCTCGTGCGTCTGCCATTCCGCCACTCCGGCACGATAATAGATTAACACCGTAGGCCCTGCTTGTCATCGCTGTAACAATCCTTGGGCTTATACATTCAGCCCTCTTTTATACATGCCGACCGCTCCTTTACCGCTCCCTTTATCTAAATACCAGCTAACAGCCTGTTTGTTTTTCGAGGTTTTCCGGCAGGCGTAGGGTGTTGCCGACCAGTACGGCGGCACGCCTTTGTGCGTCTGTCGAAAGGTGGGCATATGTCCTCATGGTGAAGCCGGGGTCTACGTGTCCTACCCTGTCGGCTACCGTACGGGCCGAGATGTCCGCGGCGGCAAGCCACGTGATGTGGGTATGCCTGAGGTCGTGGAACCGCATGCGGGGCAATCCCGCCTTGCCGGTTATTCCGCGAAGATACTTCTTGCTCATTATGGACATACATATGGGCCGCCCCGTCTTGCCGACGAACACGGGGTCGGTCGGCTGTGGGCTTCGTCGCGCGTGGAGGTCGTTCAGAACCACTATGGCGGGCGGCGGTAGGCATACGACGCACTGTCCTGCCTCCGTCTTGCCCTTTCGCACGCGCAGTACGCCCTCGGTGAGGTTTACATCCTGCCACGTGAGCAGTGCCATGACTAGCAGGGTGTAATGTTGCGTTCCCTGTGCGGCCTCCAGTAGTCTGACCGCCTCCTCTGGGGTTAGGACACGGGGTGCGAACCGCGGCGCGGGCGGTAGCTCTACCCTGTCCGCTACGTTATAGGGCACAAGGTCGTTCTTCACGGCGCGCTCTAGCGCGGCATGCATGACACGGTGGGTGTTGCGGACGGTGGCGGAGGAGACCTTCTTTCCGATCCTTGCGTACGCCCGCTGCAAGTCCTGCGGGGTGAGCTTCCTAAGCATGGTATCCCCGACATGGGGCAGTATGCGCTTCAGGTTGTAGGAGTAGTTCTCCAGTGTGGACGCTTCCTTGTACGGTTCCACGTAGTCAATGAGCCACAAGTTCAGATAGTCCGCGAGCGTCAGCTCGTACACGTTCAGCTTCACGCCGCCGCCGTGGCGTATCCGCATGTCGCGCTCCGCGGCGAGCGCATCCTGCTTCTTGCCATAGACGGTTGCCCAGCCCCGCCGCTTCCTGCCGTCATACACACCGAGGTATGCGCATACCTCCCACACGCCAGGCCTTGTTTCCCTGACAGACATGCCCACACGCGCTAACCCCTTCCAGTCGTTGCCAATAAAAGAGAGACGGGGCCGAAACCCCGCCTTTTCCTTGCCCTGCCTCTGCCCCGCTAACCTACCGTTTTTAGTAAGCTCTCATCCACCACCCGCCCGCCGTCTACGAACGGCACGGCGATACCCATCTGTTTAGACATCAGGTAGTTCTGCACCTTGAGGTGGTCGCATATTTCGTTGATACGGAAATACCACAGCACTAACGCCCGCGCGATTAGGAACACGAGAATAGCAGCAAGTAAACTCGCAAAGATAAGCACAATAAAAGACCCATCGCTCACCGCACACACCCCCTAATATATTCATATTTTCGGATACATGCATGCTATGATGCCCTTTTAGTCAACGACATACTGTAGTCATACACATCATGCCATGCTTGGAGCTGCTCTCGTGTGAACTGTCCTGTTATAGCGCCTGCCGAGCCAACTAACTTGTACTCCACCACGCCATCAAGCCCGGCGTTATAGATTGCATTTGCGATTTCTAAAACCTCGGGACGAGGCACAGGGTAGATAATGCGTTCTCCGACATATCCATAGGTCGTACCGCCATATACCACTTCCACATCTGTCGGCGTAGCATATCTGGCACCATCGACTAAGAATATGACGTATTGCAGTCCTATACTGCGTTGAGATATATAGGACACCTGCATGTCAAGGCGCAAGTGCTGGTCGTTGTGGTATGCCTCAAGGTATATCCAACTCAATCCATCGCCGGCATATCCATCAAGCGAGGATTTTACTGTAGTCATATCCTCGAACTTGTCATACGTGATCTTAAGCCTGTTTAGAATATCGTCGGATAATGGAGCTGCTTCAACATGAACAACCGTAAGGGCTAAAAGCACAACGCAAAGCAATACCCTTCTCATGCCGATATCCCTCCCGTACAGTACCTTACCAACCCTAGTTCTGCGGCCCTAATCGTTGCTGCTTGTACAGAAACATCGAACATGTGGGCCACATCGACAATGCTACTCGTGACAGCATATACGGTCATAAACGTGATCCGTGGCATTAGAAGCTCGACGGCGAACTTGTCCGCGTGCCTTTCGTGGAGCTTCGCTGATTCTGCCGACAGTGAAACTCAGTTAGATACTGGTATAACAGGATTATATTACCTTTATTATCGAGACTGTCGAGTAGTAACGTCAAGGTGCTAAAGTACAACCACGACTAAAGCGTAAGCAAAGGCCAAATCAAGTAAGAAGTATCGAAATCTGGATTTGTGGACTAGTGCTTGTATTATATCTCGTACTAATTTATTGCCCCTTACTACCCTCCCTCACCACCCCCTAGTAAAGTTATTAGATAGAATTGTGGAAAGCCAAAGAAAGGCTCGATTGGGTAAGAGATCATGCCCGGCCTTGCAGGAACCCATCCCGGGATGTTATCTTTTCAGTATATTTATGTAGAAGGAGGCATCCTAATGCACGGAAGGTCTAACGTAAAAGCCGGGAGGGACGGCTCGCTCAAGCTGGGGAAAGTATCATTGACCAAGCTTGCGGCGAAGTTCGGAACCCCATTGTATATCATGGACGAGGACTACATGAGGGGGCAGTGCAGGGAATACCTGAGGGCTTTCCGTTCCAGGATAGCAGGTACGGAAGTGCTTTACGCCTCCAAGGCGTTCCTAACCAGGGCGATGGCGGCCCTTGTACGGCAGGAGGGCCTCTCGATAGACGTAGTGTCGGGCAACGAGCTCGAATGCGCCCTTTCGGCGGGTTTCGACCCCAAAAACGTGCATTTCCACGGCAATAACAAGACTCCTTCGGAGATTAGGAAAGGACTCGACGTCGGCATCGGACGCTTCATAGTCGACAACTTCGACGAACTGCAGCTGATAGACGATACCGCCGCAGCGCTCGGCAAGAAGGCCGACATACTTTTAAGGCTCGCCCCAGGTGTAGAAGCTCATACGCATAAATATATACAGACGGGGCAGACGGATTCGAAGTTCGGATTGGGGATAGCTGACGGCAGGGCAGACAAGGCGGTCGACATGGCGCTCGGCCTTCGAAATATCAAGCTGCACGGCTTCCACTGCCACATCGGATCCCAGATATTCGATATAGATGCATACAAGCTAGCCGCGGAGAGCATGATAGGCTTCGCCGCGGAAGTAAAGAAGAGGACGGGCTTCGTCTACAAGGAGCTTAACCTAGGAGGAGGCCTTGGCGTAAGGTACGTCGAGAAGGACAAGCCTAAGAGCATCGACCAGCTGGCGGAGCTGATCTGCTCGACGGTGGAGGCCGAATCGAAGAAGCACGGCCTGAAAGTGCCGAAGCTTATGGTTGAGCCGGGAAGGTCCATAGTCGGTGAGGCGGGGGTGACGCTGTACACCATAGGAGCGATAAAGGAGATCCCAGGCATAAGGACCTACGCTTCCGTGGACGGCGGTATGACGGACAATCCCAGAGTCGCGCTTTATCAGGCCGAGTATGACGCGATAGTCGCCAACAAGGCCAAGGACAAGCCGGAAAGGTTATATACGATCGCAGGCAACGCATGCGAGTCCGGAGACATGCTCATCTGGGACATAAAGCTGCCCGAACTCAAAGCAGGCGACCTGCTCGCGGTGCTCACCACCGGTGCGTACAACTATTCTATGTCGTCCCATTACAACATGCATGCCAAGCCTCCTGTGGTGTTCGTAAGGGGAGGAAGGGCCCAGCTGGTCGTAAGGGGAGAGACGGCAAAGGACATCATGAAGCCCCAGCTGCTTCCAAAAAGGCTGCAGGATTAACCTGAAAAGGACGAAAAAGAGCCGGCCGCTGCATTAACGCCTAGCGGCCGGCTTTCAATACTCTTGCCTATCTCTTCATTTAAGCTCGGACGTGCAGTTCGGGCAGCGTGTGGCCTTTATGTTTATATCGGTGAAGCAGTGCGGGCACTGCTTCGTAGTCGGGGTCGCCGCAGGAGCTTCCTGCTTCTTCTCTAGGCGCTCCTTGGCCCTGTTCAACGTCCTTATCATTATGAAGATCACGAATGCGATTATTACAAAGTCGATGACGGTGCCTATGAAGCTGCCGTAGTTGATAGTGGCGGCCCCTGCCGCCTGCGCGTCCGCCAGGGTCACATACTTGTTGCCATCCAGCGAAACGAACAGGTTCTTGAAGTCCACCTTTCCTAGAAGCATGCCTATAGGCGGCATGAGGATCTCGTTTACGAAAGACGAGACTATCTTGCCGAACGCGCCGCCGATGATGATACCTACGGCGAGGTCTATCACGTTCCCCCTCATGACGAATTTCTTAAAGTCCTGTAACAAGCCATGCGCCTCCCTTCAGAGTGTTATAGGCTCCATATTCGACGGCAAATCACCACATCCTGCATGATTCTTACATCGTAATGAAGGGGGGAACAAAACCTCCAACAGCCTCGTTCAATTGATGAAGGCAAATAACATGAAACAGTGTGGCAAGATTTATTGACATGTTATTACAACTTTCTTATAATGAGAATGCAAATAATACTTCTCAAAGAGGAGGTAGGGATAATGAACATCGTAAGGTGGAACCCTTATAGGGACGTCAACGACATGATCAGGACCATGAACAGGTTCTTTGAGGACGAACCCACGGCAAGAGGGTACAATCGCGAGAAGGGCTGCTGGGCGCCGGCGGTAGATATCGAGGAGAATGACACACAAGTCATGCTGAAGGCGGAGATGCCCGGCTTCAGCCCAGAAGAGATCGACATCAGCCTAAAGGAGGACATGCTCGAGATCAAGGCCGAGGCGAAATCCGAGGAGGAGAAGGTCGAGAAGAACTACATCAGGCGCGAGCGCAGGTGCGGATCATTCTACAGGGCATTCGAGCTCTCGGAGGGGCTCGATACCGCGAATGCGAAGGCAAGCTACAAGAACGGGCTACTCGAGCTAGTAATCCCCAAGAAGGTCAAGGAGACCGTGCCTGAGATCAAGATCAAGGTCAACCAGGAATAACCAAAACATAGCGGAGAGGGAATATACCTAACAGAGCGACATGGGCCACGCAGCGAAGAGCGTGGCCCTTCGCATACAAAGCGGTTTGCGGATTCAGCAACGGCGGGTAGCCCATGGTAGATGGACGACCGATGGGACCTTATCTTTGACTGCATGCTCGTTTGTCTTCATAATATATGGGTGGCAAAAACAGCGGAGGTTGTTCGATGAAGGTAGGAATCATAGGCAGGCCCGGATCCGGCAAAACCACCCTTTTTAGGCTTCTTACCGGAAAAGGCGAAGCTGCGAGGCAAGAAGCTTCGATAGGAATGGCGAAGGTGCCGGATAAAAGGATAGATATTCTCACGGAGGCATTTAAACCGAAGAAGACAGTCTATGCCCAGGTCGAGGTCCTCGACCTTGCAGGCGCGGCTTCAAGCGGGCAGGACAAGAAGGCGCTCATAAGGCTGGTAAACCATATGAGGACGATGGATGCCCTTATAAACGTGGTCAAGGGATTCGAAGAGGCCGGCAGCCTGCCCCATCCGTATCAGGACGCGACGCATGCAACTGACGAGCTCATACTGGCCGATATGGCGACCGCTGACGTGAGGGTGGAAAGGCTCGCCGCCCAGAAGAAGAGGACGGCGGAGGAAGAGTCGGAACTCGAGCTCATGACGAGGCTGCTGGGCCAGCTCGGTGAGGGCAAGAGCTTAAGGCAGATCGAACTTAGCGAAGAGGACAGGGCGAGGCTCATAGGATACGGCCTACTTTCGGTGAAGCCGATGATCATGTGCGTTAACCTAGGCGAGGAGGAGCTTCTCTCCGGATCCTACGAAGATATGGAAAAGGTCAAGGAACATTGCTCTTCCTACGATATGCCGCTAGTTGAGCTCTGCGCGAGGGTCGAGGCTGAGATGGCCGAACTGGACGAGCAGGACCGCCTGCAGCTCATGCAGGAGTACGGCATAGTCGAAAGCGGCGTGGACAAGGTGGCCAAGGCCGTATATCAGAGCCTGGGGCTCATATCGTTCTTCACGGTAGGCGAGGACGAGGTCCGTGCCTGGCCCGTCGAGGATGGGTCGACGGCGAAGGAAGCGGCAGGGAAGATACATTCGGATATAGAGAAGGGCTTCATAAGGGCCGAGACCGTCGCATACGAGGATTTCATCGCTGACGGCGGCATGGCAGGGGCTAGGACCGCCGGTCATTTTAGGCTCGAGGGCAGGGATTATATAGTCAGGGACGGAGATATTATGAACTACAGGTTCAGCCACGGCAAATAGGAAAAAGGGTATGAAAGTGTTAAAATATTACTCGGCGAGCGCCCCGCTCATGGGCGCGATCGAACGGAGGTTTGGAAATGCTTGAGAAGGTACAGGCGGTGCTTGACCAGATAAGGCCGAGCCTTCAGGCGGACGGCGGAGACGTCGAACTCGTGGAGGTAACACCGGACAATATAGTCAAGGTGAGGCTGCAAGGAGCATGCAAAGGCTGCCCCATGTCGCAGATGACGTTGAAGATGGGCATCGAGAAGCTCCTTAAGAAGCAGATACCCGAAATCGTAGCTGTAGAATCGGTCTAGGGATTTAAGCCGGCGCAAAATATAGCGCCGGCTTTTATTCGCATATTATGCGTAGAAACTTGAACAAGTAAGATCTCTCAAATTGGATTGGAGGCGCGTTTATCCGTTCATATTTTTAGGATTTGGATCTCCTTGTTGATTTATGCGTTCTGCTATTAGAGCCATATGAAGATTCGATAGGGGGTATGCTTCTGTGGAGGGGACTATGAAGGCCGTGGCGAAGATTGCGCCCGGCCCAGGATTCGATCTCATAACGGCACCGATCCCAAAGATCGGCAGAAGAGAGGTTCTCATCAAGGTCAAGGCGGCCGCGATCTGCGGCACTGATGTTCACATCTATGAGTGGGACGACTGGTCCCGCAAGAGGATAACACCACCACTTATTTTCGGACATGAATTCTGCGGCGACATCGTCGAGGTAGGCGAAGGCGTGAACTCCGTCAAACTCGGCCAGTTCGTGTCGGTCGAGACCCACATAACCTGCGGGCATTGTTACTATTGCAGGCAGGGCATGGGGCATGTCTGCGAAACCATGAAGATAATCGGGGTCGACCGCGATGGTTGCTTCGCTGAATATGTAGCCGTACCCGAGACTGCCTGTTGGCCGTGGGAGATAGAAGTGCCCGTGGAGATAGCAGCGATACAGGATCCGTACGGAAACGCGGTCCACACGGCGCTCTCGGCTGACTTGGTCGGTGCGGACGTACTCATCACTGGAATGGGACCGATAGGCCTTGCGGCCATACCTGTCGCGAAGCTATCAGGCGCAAGGAGGGTGTTCGTGACCGATGTCTCGGAGTATAGATTGAACCTGGCAAAGAAGCTGGGTGCGGATTACGCCATCAATCCCAAGAACGATGATCCCGTCCCATTTATTAAGGATCTGACACAAGGCAGGGGAGCGGATGTGCTCCTGGAAGTAAGCGGGAATCCCAGTGCCATCAAGCAGGGATTCGCTGCTCTTAGGAAGGCTGGGACGGCATCATTGTTAGGTATACCGTCGAAGCCGGTGGAGTTCGACATAGCGAACGACATCATCTTCAAGAGCATAGTAGTGAAGGGTATCAACGGAAGGCGCATATGGGATACATGGTTCAAGGGACAGGCATTGCTGGCCAAAGGTGTCGACCTCAGCAAGCTCATAACGCATAAAATGCCCCTCGAGGAGATAGAGAAGGGCCTTGAGCTGATGATCGCAGGTGAGTGCGGCAAGGTAATCCTCTATCCGTAAGCATGCGTAGCTCACGAGGACGGTACATCTTGGTAAAAGCTTGGATCATGAACTGTACAGGAGGTATTTAGATGGGATACGCCCTAGATTATCTCGCCAAGGAAATTGATAAGATGAAGGAGCAGAAGCTCTTCAGGTACCCCAGGGTGCTCCACGGAAGGCAGCTTGCTAAGTGCGTCTATGACGGCAAGGAGCTTGTGAACCTCTCATCCAATAATTACCTGGGCTTCGCGAACCACCCTAGGATGATAGCCGCCGCCGAGAAGGCGGTCAGGGAGCTCGGGGCCGGGTCGGGAGCCGTCAGGACCATTGCAGGCACTATGGAAGGCCATACCGAGCTCGAAAGGAAGATAGCCAAGTTCAAGCATACCGAAGCAGCGCTTGTCTTCCAGTCGGGGTTCACCGCCAATTCGGGGACGGTCTCGGCAGTGCTCAGCAAGAACGACATCATCATCAGCGACGAGCTTAACCATGCGAGCATCATAGACGGCTGCAGGCTCTCGAGAGCAGAGATCAAAGTGTTTAGGCACGCCGACATGCAGCATCTAAGAGAGAGGCTCGAGGAGAGCAAGGAAGCGATGGCGAAGGGTGCCCATGTGCTCGTCATCACCGACGGGGTCTTCTCGATGGACGGCGACATCGGTAAGCTCGACGAGATGTGCAAGATAGCGAAGGAGTACGGGGCGATAACGATGGTGGACGACGCCCATGCGAGCGGCGTGCTCGGAAGGAACGGGCGTGGTACTGTTGACCACTTCAACATCCACGGCCAGGTGGACATACAAGTCGGCACGCTGTCGAAGGCGATTGGTGTGTTGGGCGGATACGTAGCAGGCTCACAGACGTTGATCGACTACCTGATAATGAGAGCAAGGCCGATATTGTTCTCGACTTCGCATCCGCCGGCGGTCACTGCGGCATGCCTTGAAGCGTTCGACCTGCTCGAGCAGGAGCCGTGGCATATGGAGAAGCTGTGGTCGAACACCAAGTTCTTCAAAGAAGGCCTCAACCGCCTTGGCTTTGATACGGGTATGAGCCAGACGCCGATAACACCGGTCATGGTAGGAGATGGGGCCAAGACAATGAAGCTTTCGGACAGGCTGTTCGAAGAGGGTGTATTCGTAGTCGGATTAGCCTTCCCGACCGTACCGGTAGGCAAGGAAAGGGTAAGGACCATAGTAACCGCAGCCCATACTCAGATCGACCTGGAGTTTGCCTTGGACAAATTCGAGAAAGTCGGCAAGGAACTAGGGTTGATATAGAATCTTTTGGCGGTGCCCAAAGAGATTCCTGCGCAGAGCTGAAACGGATAATCAGCTCAAAGGCTGAAATATAGGGTACGGAAGCCTGAGATGCGGACTGAGCTGCCAAAGTATGGAATTGACATAGGCATGCCGAAAATGTAAGATAATTTATGCGTTATGGCGGCGTAGCTCAGTTGGCAGAGCATGCGGTTCATACCTGCAGTGTCACTGGTTCAAATCCAGTCGCCGCTACCAGTAATAGATTTCGGGCAACCGGTTTATCTTGATAGAAATTTTAAAAGGGTATAAAATGTTTAGTGTTTTGCGCCACTAGCTCAGATGGTAGAGCAACTGACTCTTAATCAGTGGGTCCGGGGTTCGAGTCCCCGGTGGCGTACCATCTTAATAGCAGCTAAATGAAGGTGAGCGGAGATGTAAAAGTCTCCGCCCCTTCTGTTTTTCTACACTATTTCTACACTTTTCGCTTAATGCCTGATAGATGCACATATTATCTACACCCGATCTTCGTCGAATAGCAAATCAGCTAGATTAGCTGCAGCTTTATCTTGATGGCCCGGAACTACACCAGTGTAGTAAGACAGGGTAGTTCTGACCTCGGAATGACCCAGTCGCTCCTGTATCATGCGGATGTTGGGGTCTTTAAGGTAGATGAGGGTGGCACTGGTACGGCGGAGGCTGTGGAATGTGAAGGGCTTAGTAATGCCTGTTTCTTTAATGGCGAGCTTGAGAGACTTGGTGAGGTTCTTCCTGGGGATGGGGTTGCCGTTGTCGAGGCAGAATACGAGGTCGAGGTCCCTGAATGACGGGTTGGACACGATCAGCCTGTCGTATTCATTCCTCTGCTCCTTCAACAGCTCGATATCCTTATCGGACAGGCTTATGGCCCTCCTGCCCGAGCGCGTCTTCACATCTGCGAAGGTAGCCTTGTTGCCTTCTCCCTTGAGTTGATACGTCACCCGGATGGATTTCTGTGCCAGGTCGATATCTGACCACCTTAATCCCAGGATTTCGCTTTCTCTCATGCCTGTAGTAAGGGCTAGCAGTATGAGGGTGCAATACCGGGAATGCTTCTCCTTAATGGCTCCAAGGAGGGCTTTCGTTTCGTCAAGTGATAAGGATGGGTGATCAGGACGCGCGGTCTTTGGAGAGGTCACCTTGCTAAAGGGATTATTGGCGATGACTCCCTGACGCTCGCCCCAGTTGAATGCGGCCCGCAAAGTCCTATGAACTCCTGCTTGGATGGTAGGCGACTTGCCAGCTTGCTTGAGGTCGGCGTACAGCCTAGTGATGCCCATGGGGGTGAGCTTCTTAACCTGCTTGTTGCCTATGTAGGGGTTGATGTTCCGCTCAATATGCATCTGGTACCAGGTGATGGTGTCAGGGCGGACTGCCCCAGATTCAACATGCTGCTTGGTCCAGCTATCGAGCAGCTCCTTCACTGTCAACTTCGAGGATATAGAGAGAGCCCCTTTACCCCTCTCCTTCTTCAGCTCAGCAAGACGGGCTTCGGCATCCTTCTTGCCACCATGGAAAATCTCGCTGTAGATCTTCTTGCGTCCTTCTTCGTCTTCGCCCAGATAAACACGCAGCTCGTACCTGTCTGGGCCTTTCATCCTCATGCCCTTGACGCCTGTCGCGCTAGGGCTTTTCTCCTTTTTTGCTCCCATCTACTAGCATCTCCTCTGCGTATCGATCACAGCATATCTAGGCACGCAAGATCTGGCTTTCCTAAAACTATTCTATCTTATTCATATCTCGGTAATGACAAGGGTAAGATTAGTCAGTCATGATACTGGCAAACAAAGCTGGAAAAGTATACCAATATGACCTCGGAAAATGATGCTCCTTCATATTCAAACAAGAAAAGCCCACCAAAAGAAGCCAAATCGCATAAACATAGATGAACATCGATGGATTATAGGTGTTTTATATATACTATCGGAAAAGCGAGAGAAGAGGGTAGAACGCTTGTTCTAGGGAGGTGAAAGGAGATGAGAGATTCGAGAAGACCGGGACCGAGACCAAGGCTGGGAAGTCCCATGGAGTATGGGAGGCCGTTCCTAACTGTCGATGAGTTCTGTGAGTGCTTAGGGTTATCGCGAGCAGAGGCATATAAGTTTCTGCGGCACAACAAGCTACCGATAGCAAAAAACGGCAAGAAGTATCTGATCCCAGCGGCTGTAGTTATGGCCCTCCAGTCGGGTGATTACTACTTAAGGCCAGTGCCAGCAGAAGAGAAGCATCAAGTAAAAATGGAGGTGTAGGGCAGTGATCATATCAAAAGAGTGGACTATGAAAAATGAAGGTAAGGCATACAGGGCGGGAGGTTTGAGGATGGATGAAAAAACGGTTGGCAGCTTAATTGATTGGGAGAAGGGGGTTGAAGCTCCGGGTGTTGAGGACGAGATAACAATTATGGCGATAGCAGCTCACGTTAGCGTGCAGATCAGAGATGCCTGCAAGACGGGCTATGTATCAAGTCAATTAGCAGATCAACTTTTCGACACCTCAGTCCTAATAAACAGGGTGTTCCTTAGAAGGCATGAGCTCATATTCGGTGTGGAGCTGTGCTCTATACTTCGCAGCATAGTCTGCATGCTGGATCTAGAGAAGAACTTGGAAAAGCCTGCCATAGATACAGCAGGGATCTGGACAGCAGAAAAGCTTAGCCAGGATACTATTGAGAGCTGCTTCTATGATTATCAGCTGGACTTCATCAAATCATCATGGCTTGCTGTGAGCTACTTTCAGAAGAAGATGACGAACACAGCTGAGGCATCATATTTAGAGGAAATGGGTTACGAAGGGGAAATCGCCTCGGCAATTGAGGCCCTTATAGAAGTTGATCAATTCTAGTAGGGAAGGACTGATATCCGATGCGAAGTCGGCAATGGCTAGGGCGGGCTTGAAGGAATCTAGCTCGCCCAGCTCCCATAAGGAGCCATGTATCCAGGTTACAACAACCAAAGGAAGGGGGGCTTTTGAATATTAAATTAAGGGAGTTGATGAATATATGAATATTTTGAAAGGAGGTACGCCTCTAGAAAAGGTCTTATCGAAGCTCGAGTATGAAGATAGAGGCGACGGGCAATATCAAGCTCTATGTCCAGCTCATGACGACCAGAATCCCAGTTTATCGATCAAAGAAACTGAACCCGATGGGAAGGTGCTTCTTCATTGTCATGCCGGATGCGATTACTTCGACGTACTGAAGGCCATGGAGCTGACCGAGGATGAGATATATGGCCACAAAAATGGGCTTGAGGAGGACTTATCGCAACGCAAGATAGAAAACACATACGACTATACTGATGAGGAAGGCAAGTTGAAGTACCAGGTTGTCAGATATCGACCCAAGGGATTTGCGCAGAGGCACCCTGACGGTAGGGGTGGATGGTTATGGGACCTTAAGGGGATGAAGAAGGTTCCGTATAGGCTGCCAGAGGTCCTCAAGGCGATTAATGAAGGCAGACATGTCTTCATAGTCGAAGGAGAGAAAGACGCCGACAACCTAGTCAAGATGGGCTTTACAGCAACGACGAACTCGGGTGGAGCAGGCAAGTGGACAGAGGAGCATGCTAAGTGGTTTGAAGGCGCTGAAGTAGTAATCATCCCTGATAACGATGAACCGGGAAGGAAGCATGCCCGACAGGTAGCTGAAAGTCTGCAGGGGTTGACGAAGTCCGTGAAGATAGTTGATCTGAAGGGGCTTCCACTTAAAGGGGACGTCTCAGATTGGATAGAAGCAGGGGGGACTGTCCTAGAGCTCATGGAGCTAGCCTCAACGACGGGCGAATACAAAGCCGATATCGCGGACATCACTCCAAAGGGCGGTTCTATGGCATACAGTGACCTTGGAAACGCCAAGAGGTTCGTCAGAGAATTCGCAGAGCGGGTCAAGTACTGCAACGATTGGGGTACATGGCTGATTTTCGACGGCAGGAAATGGGAGAAGGACAGGACGCTGCAAATCGAAGACATGGCGAAGACCATACCGGCTCTAATCCACGAGGAAGCCTCCAGAAGCATAACACCAGAAGAAAGAGTGAAGATCGCAAAGCACGCCTTGAAGTCGGAGAGCGCCTATTCGATAAAGGAGATGCTGAAGCTTGCCGCATCTGACCCCATGATAGCGATGACCCATGAGGCCTTCGATGTGGATCCGATGCTTCTAAATGTGCTGAACGGAGTCGTCGATCTGCGTTCAGGAAAGCTGGTCAAGCACAACCCGAACTTCATGATGACGAAGCTAGCCCCTGTGGAGTATAACCCGGATGCCACCTCAAAGATATGGGATGGCTTTATTAAGGATGTTACCGGAGGAGATGAGGAGCTCGCAAAATTCATTCAAAAAGCGGTGGGGTATAGCCTAACGGGGAATACATCAGAAGACGTTTTATTCTTCGTCTATGGGCCAACGGCGACGGGTAAAAGCACATTCCTTGAGGCCATCAAAAGCATCCTGGGTGATTATTCGAAGACCGCAGATTTTGAGTCCTTTCTAAAGCGCAACGGTAGTAACGGACCCAGGGACGATATTGCGATACTGGAAGGAGCTCGGATGGTAGTCAGTGTTGAGGTCGATGAGGGTAAGAAGCTCGCGGAGGGGCTCATCAAGCAGCTGACAGGAGGGGACACTATTGCATGTAGGCCTCTTTACAAGGGCACAATTCAGTTTGTACCGGCGATGAAGCTGTGGTTAGCAGCGAATCACAAGCCCAAAGTGAGTGCTGAGGATGGGGCAATGTGGCGAAGGATAAGGATGCTGCCATTCAACCAGACTATCCCCGAGGATAAAAGAGACCCAGCACTGAAGGCAAGGCTGAAAGATACGAAAGAAACAGGCCCGGCAATCCTTGCATGGGCAGTCAAGGGATGCCTTATGTGGCAACAGGAAGGGCTGAAGGCTCCTAAACGGGTCAAGGAGGCCACAGACAGCTACCGCCAGTCACAAGATATCATTGGCGATTTTATTGAAGCTCACATCGAGGCCTGTGAGGGTGAGACATTAGCCAGGTCAAAGGTCTACGAGGCTTACAAGGAGTGGTGTGATAAAAATGGAGAACGCTCTCTAACGCAGACTACATTAACCCAGAAGCTGTTAGAACGGGGATGGAAAGAAGGCTCAAGAGGACGTGAACGTACCTTCGCAGGATATAAGCTAAAGAAAACTGAATATCCAGACGATGGTCAAGAAGAAACCAGTATTGGAGCATCAGTTTTTAATAGAAATGAGATTGAAAAGTTTAATGAAGTTCTCTCAGAGGAGATTGATTTCATGAGCGACAATCTGGACGTGAAACACTAGAGGACCAGAAGGGGAACACCTAGAAAGAAGATGAGAATATGGCTAAGGGCTGAAAGCAGGGTGAAGGGGAGCGCGCCCTGCTTTCATTTTGTAGACGGCCGGATCGTGGGGACTATGGGTTACGACACTTACGTCAGTTTTGAGGTGATTTCCATAACTTTTATTTTATTTTTCTCTATAGGGGACTTTATGAAAACACTATAAAAGTGACGCATCTGACGTAGATTGAGTGCAGTCTGCATGCTTCGCATTTTTGTTGATATAGATTTCCACCAGATGGAGAACACCTCATCAGGATCACTAAGGAATAAAAAATAAATACCAGAACAAACGTAATCTTCGATAGGATAATGCGAATCAGTACCTGAGAAGCATCAGGAAAGCAGTGGTCGCAAGAAGGAAAAGGCGAGAAGGGTGTGTCCAATAATCTGTGCTGGTAGTAAGTAGAATTTTGTGTATGAGAGCCCTCTGATGAGATAATTCTCAAAGGAGGGCTTTTAACATGGCGAGGAAGAGCAGAAAAGAGCGAGACCCACAGAAGAAGGCTATCATGAAGCAGCTT
>Ga0208458_1000228_pt1 | contig 69280 bp, 69 predicted proteins | sample AD_UKC085_MetaG_FD_184432 | JGI IMG/M metagenome (GOLD analysis project Ga0208458, IMG submission 184432) | Active sludge microbial communities of municipal wastewater-treating anaerobic digesters from USA - AD_UKC085_MetaG (SPAdes) (version 2) | ecosystem: Engineered > Bioreactor > Anaerobic >... | reverse complement strand
ACGAGATGAAGCAGGAGGGCATCCCCGCCACCCTGATCACGGACAGCATGGCGGGGTGGCTCATGAAGCTGGGCAGGATCGACGCCGTCATCGTTGGGGCTGACCGGATCGCCAGGAACCTCGACGCGGCGAACAAGATCGGGACCTACTCGCTGGCCGTGCTGGCCGGCGCCCACGGGATACCGTTCTACGTCGCCGCGCCGGCCTCAACCTTTGACCATCAGTGCGAAACGGGCGCGAAGATCCCCATCGAGGAGCGGGATGCCAGTGAGGTGCGAAGCTTCCAGGGGCATGCGTGCGCGCCTGAGGTCGATGTCTTCAACCCTGCGTTCGATGTCACCGATCACCGGCTGATCACCGCGATCATCACGGAAAAGGAGATCCACTACCCGTCGAGCCGCACCTGAGGAGGACCCTGGCGGGCCTTCTCAGAAGCTGACCTCTCTCTTGCCGTTCCCGTTCTTCGGCGCGGAGATGATCATGTGGTACTCGCCCTTGAACCACTCCCGCTTGAGCATCCGGTCCTGGGTGATGGAGATGTCCTTCCGGTCGAGGAGGTCGGCGAAGTCCTTCTCATAGGTGACCCTGCCGAAGTCGATGGAGGTGACGTACTTCAGCCTGGGCTTGATGACCTCCAGGAAGAATGACTTGTCCTTGAACATGGTCTGGAAGAACACCACCTCTCCGTGGGGCTTGAGCCATGGTTTTATGCGGTCGAGCACGAGCTGCTGGTCCGTGAAGAGCATGAAGCTCATGCTGAAGAGGATGTAGTCGAAATATCCCTTCTCCGGCGGACTGTACTCCTCCACCGGAGCGTGGTGCACCTGGATGTTGTCCCTGAGCTGCCAGCGCCTGATGAGGCCCTTGCAGTGCTTGAGATAGTCGCTGTTGATGTCGATGCCGGTGATCTTCAGATCCTTCTTTTTGATAAGCTCATGGTACTGTTCCATCATGATCCCGTTGCCGATGCCCACGTCCAGGATCCTCGACCCGGGGGGGAAGTACTCAAGGCAGTTCTTGTAGCAGATGTCGGTGACGTCGTCGATAATGAGTTTATAGAGATAATTACGCATTATACCCATCCTCTGTCGACTTATAATAATGGTACGAATTCATATAGGAAGGACAAACCGTTTTCAAGATGAATTTCTCAAAATAATTGCCAATGTTATAGAAATCAATTGTGAAACATCCCATTTATAAAGGCAGTTACGAGCGATACTGATACCCATCCTTCAGCAGGAGCTCGTCCAATGAAAATCGTACATTCGATGTGCTGCTGATCCGGCAGACACGTCACTGAAAGCGGGGTCCCGGCATGGGGCTGTATGCAGTCTGGGGCACCAGGTACGGGGTCAGTAAGCCAGTTGCACGGTCGAGAGGAGGGCATGGGAGACCTGCGAGCCGATGATCCGGGCAAGGACCTCGTGGCCCTTCCCGTTGGGAAGGCGGGTGTCGGCCTGCACCAGGTCGCGGTTGGAGAGGCCGCTCTCCTGGAGATACCCTGCCCAGTAGGTGTGCACCGGGATCATCCGGCACCCGAGATCCACTGCCACCTCCCGGATGGCGCGGTAGAAGATGTTCACCGCGTCCATGTCGTAGGGGTCGTCGAAGGTGTGCGAGGTGGCGATGCAGATCGGGAAGGCGGGGGAGAAGCGCTCGCGGCTCCGCCCCACCATGCGCACGAGGTTTTCCTTGAACTCGGAGCGGTATACCGGGTAGAAGGCGTCGTCCACGCCGAAGTGGATGAGCAGGAGGTCGGGGGCGAAGGGCTCGATGTCCTCGTCATAGGTCCAGATCCCGTCAAAGGAGTTGTCCCGTGGCCGCGAGCGGTTGATCACCTCGACACCCAGGGGCGAGAGGCCCTCCTCGAGGATCCGGGCATAGCCCCTCTCGACCCCGCAGCCGGCCGCGATGCTTCCGCCGCGGATGACCAGCCTTTTTTCCCTGACGGTCATCGTCGATCATCCTCCTGATGTGCGCGTATCCGCATGAACGAATGTACCTTGTTTCCCCTTGCAGGGCAATACCATCGCCGCATCCGGTTCACGGGGACATAATCCACAGGAAGAGGGCGGCAACCCCCAGGGTGAGCACGGTGACCGCGATCCCCACCGGGGCATGCTCGCGCCAGCCGATGCGTATCCCGTGCCCGGCTGCGGACTCCACCACGATGATGTTGGCGATGCTGCCGATGATGAGGAGATTGCCCGCCAGGGTGCTGCTCATGGCCAGGATCGGCCCTGCGAGGGGGTGGTGGGCCAGGGGAAGCAGGAGCATGGTCGCCGGCACGTTGGATACCGCGTTGCTGAGCACGACCGTGATGGCGAAGAGCCATGACGGGTGGGCGGGATCGATGCCTGCCACTTTAAGCTCCTCCACCACGGCCTCGGGGATGCCCGTGAGCTGCATGGCACCGTTGACCACGAAGAGCCCGCAGAAGAGCACCAGGAGCTGCCAGTCCACCAGGCCCAGCATGTGCCGCGAGTGCATCTTCCTGCTCAGGAGGAGCATCCCTGCGGCCCCGATGGCGACGATGTCCCTGGGCAGGCCGGTGAAGAGGAACACGATGAAGAGCACGCCCGTGAGAGCGAGCGCTTTTGACGACTGCCAGGGGTTCCACGCGGGCCGGACTTCGCCCCGGGGCTCGAGGACCTCCTCGCCGTTGGCCCACCTGCCCCGGTACCGCTCCGCAATCACGGCCCAGGTGAGGAACAGGCCGATGAGCGCGGGGATGCCGGCCATGGAGAGGTAGCCGGAAAAGGAGAGCTTCAGGCTCTGGCCGATGAGGATGTTCTGGGGGTTTCCGATGAGGGTGGCGGCTGATCCCACGTTGGACGCACAGGCTACGGCCAGGAGAAAGGGCACGGGGTCGAGCCTCCGGGACCTGCACGCGTGGATGAGCACGGGAGGGATGGCGAGGCAGACGATGTCGTTCATGAAGACCGCAGAGAGCACCCCGGTGAGCATGACCACGGCAAACAGCAGGGCGGCGGGGGTGATCTCGAAGGCGGTGACCAGCTCGGCCGTGCGGGTGTAGAAGCCCCCCAGCCTGAGCTGCGCCGAGATCACCATGAAGGCGAAGAGCAGGGTGATCGTGGAAAGGTCGACGAAGCGGGCAGCCTCATCAAGGCTGATATCGCCGATGGCGAGGAGGACTATCGCCCCCAGGAGCGCGACGCCCGTCCTGTCGAGCTGGAGCCTGGGCAGCCGCCCCAGCAGCATGCCCAGATACACGATGAGAAATATTCCCAGGACCGCCCATTCCACGGCCGCACCTTACCGCTCTTCGCTGCCGGTGGCAATGGGATATTGACCCGGCACCCGTCGCCGCAAACGGCATACGGCTCCATGCCGGGGTCCCTCTTTCTAAGATCTATGTGCGGATCAGTACATCCCGCTCACTCCACATAGATCATCTTCCGGGTCATGCCGCCGTCCACGATGAAATTTCCGCCCGTGACAAACCCTGACCCCGGGGACAGGAGCCATCTGACCAGGGAGGCAACGTCCTCGGGCCTCCCCACGCGGCCGGCCGGGTGCTGGGCGTGGTCCTCGGGCCGGAGCTCTTCCCCCGACGTATCGATCCACCCAGGGGAGATGCAGTTCACCCGGACCCGAGGCCCGAGGCTCACGGCTAGGGCATGGGTGAGCGACACCACACCGCCCTTCGAAGCGCTGTAGGCAAAGGTGTTGCTCTCCGACTGGAGAAAGCGGGTGGAGGAGATGTTGACGATGGCGCCGCGGCCGTCCCTGAACAGGGGGAGCCCGTGCTTGGCGGTGAGCACGATTGAGGTGAGGTTCACCGACAGGATTCGGTTCCACTCCCCGATGTCGAGGTGCTCGACCGGGGTGCCGAACTGGCCCGAGATGCCGGCGTTGTTCACCACCGCATCGATGAGCCTGCAGTCGGCGTGCACCTTCCGGAAGGCCTGGCGCACCGAGTCCTCCGAGCCCACGTCAGCGAAGACGAAGTAGGCCCTGCCCAGCTCCCTGAGGCCTTTTGCCGTGATCTCGCCCTGGTCGCGGTCAATGTCGAAGATGACCACCGAGTAGCCGTCTTCCATGAGGCCACGGGCAATGGCCCTGCCGATGCCCCTGGCCCCTCCGGTCACGATCGCCGTCTTTCCTGACCCCGTGTCAGTCCTTTTCATGAGCCCCTCCTCCCTCTGAGCATAGCAGGGAGCGGACGGCCTTCAAGGGCTCTCGGCCGGTCCGTCTTGAGAAACCATGCCCGCGGGATATTGTTATGGTTATCATCCTTTCATTCTTTACCGGGAAATCCTTAAAAAAACCAGGATTCCTGAGAAATTACATCAGAAAGAAGCCAAAGGGAGGAAGAGATGAGAGTAAGATATTTCGCGCTCGTGCTGGGAATACTCTATACCGTCGCAGGGGTTGCCGGCTTTATCCCGCCTCTTATCGTCCCCATGCACGGAGAGCCCCACCGCATGCTGGTGAATTCTCTCTCCGGGCTGCTCTTGGGCGTCTTCCCGGTGAACATTCTCCACACCCTGGTGCACCTGGGCGTGGGCATCTGGGGCATTGCGGCCTACCGGAGCTTCACCGGATCGATCGTGTTCTCCAAGACCGTGTCCGTCATCTTCGCCGTCCTCACGGTGATGGGGCTGATCCCGCTGCTCAGCTCGACCTTCGGCCTCATACCGCTCTGGGGGGCCGACGTGATGCTCCATGCGGCAACGGCCCTGGTGGCCGGGTACTTCGGTTTCTACGTCCCGGTGGAAAGGCCCATCGACATCAACCGGTGATCAGCCCGGGAAATAGTGCGCGACCTTGTCCCTGACCTCCTGGAGCCAGGTCTGCCTCTGCTCCGGAGTGCTGGTGGCCATCACCCCGAAGGTCCGCCGGTAGACCGTCCTCACCCCGCAGAGGCCGAACACGCAGTTCTTCCAGAAGGTTTCCAGAGGGTCCCCGAAAACCTTCATCTCCCGGGGCGCGGGGGTGTTGGAGGTGTTGAACACCAGGGCGACACCAGCGCCGAGGAGCCCCTTGGGGATGCCGTCACCCGCGTCCCCCTCCAGGAACTCGTAGGCGACGCCGGGCCTGATGACCCTGTCGACCCAACCCTTGAGCACGGCCGGAGGCCCGCCCCACCAGTTTGGGTGCACGATGACGATGCCCCGTGACCGGGAGAACTCTCCGCAGTGGTTCTCGATGAGCGCCGGAAGGAGCGTGTCCCTGGGGATCTCGCCTGCGGGAAGGAGCGGGTCGAAGCCCTCCTCGTAGAGGTCATGGAAGTACACGTAGTGTCCCTTGTGCTGGAGCTCCTCCACCGCTGCCCGGGCAATGGCATGGTTGAAGCTCTTCCTGTCGGGATGGGCAAGGATCACGGAAATGAACATGCGTGCCTTCCTTTCGTTTCCTGAATTATCACCGGCAGGGGCAGGGGGGAAGAGGAATTTCTCTTTTTTATCGCCCCGGCGCCTGTTGCCGTGAGCGGTGTGCGGCTCCATGCCGTGACCCCGCTTTCAGTGATGCGTTTGCCGGACCGGTACGCAAAGGCATGACCGGGCGCCTGTGCCTTTCTTGCTTTCAGCCCGTGCAGGGTTACTATCAATGCTCAGACCTACGTGAAGGAGGGAACCATGGTAACCTGCAATCACATGAAAAAAGGTGAGATCTATATGTGCGAGGAGTGCGGCATCCAGATCCGGGTGATCGAGGAGTGCGACAAGTCGCGGATCTCCTCCTACGAGTGCGCCAGCGGCAGCGGGTGCTCGTTCACATGCTGCGGTGAGGACCTGGTTAAGAAGGAGGAAGCCTAGGCCCGTCCCGCCTCCTGCAGGGGCTCCCTCACCTCGTGAGCACCTTCTTCATGAAGTATCCCTTGATCGTTCTGGCGAAGCGGTCCCTGACCCTGTCCACCCGTGTCCGGGCCACGGGCATTCTCCCGAAGATGCGGTGCGACAGGGTCCCTGCCGGGTCGTCGGTGTCGAAGACAACGGCGTGGAGCTCCCGGGGGTGATGCCCCGGGTTGACGGCTAGGGTGGGGCCGATCATGGTGTGGTAGAAGCCGGTCATGTACGGGGCCTCGTGGATGTGCCCGTGCAGGCTCACGAGCGGCCTGTGCCTCAGGATGAACCCGGTGATGGCGCGCGAGCCGATGGGCCTGCCGTTGTGGAGGGTGTCGATCCCGGTGCCGTGGGGCGGCGAGTGGAAGACGCAGATTGATTTTTCAGGCTCTTCCAGGGTGAAGCCCGCGAGCTCCTCCTCCATGCTCGGACGCCCGAGGGCATAGGCCCCCTCATCGCTCTCCCTGATCCCGTCGTCCGTGCTCACATACGAGTACCTGCTCCTGATGAAGCCGCTTCCCCTGGTATCCAGGCGCACGTAGTCCTTGACCCAGAAGGGCGAATCGGTGACGCACCCGTAGCCGGTGAGGGTGACCCCGTCCACCGCCGTCTTCTTTCCCTGGAGGGATGCCGCGCCGGTGGCGGATCTGGCGAGGTGGGCACAGGCCTTCTCCCAGTCGTGGTTGCCGGGTATGTAGAAGACCCTCCGGTCCGGATGATCGGCAGCGAACCTCTCGAAGAACGGCGCCAGGAACGAGTCGATGAACTCCATCTGGTCGTGGAGAGCCCTCTCGAACGGGAAGCCGCCCGTCAGCAGCCTGTACGGGTTCACCCGGGTGGGCAGGAGGTCGCCGCCGATGATGACGCACCGGGCGTCCTGCTCCTGCGCATAGGAGGCCATCTGTTCGTAGAGATCCTTCCTGCCGTGCAGGTCCGATGTAAAGAGTATCCTCATTTCAAGCGCGCACGCCTCCGCTTTCCCATCATACACGATATCGTCGCCACATGGGAAGGGGAGGCCCCATCCCATGTGGCGGACGACAGGATTGATTCACCCGGCTGAAACATGCAAGAATGCCCGTATAATGGATTATTAATAATCAGGAGAACAATTGTCGATATGGCGCGTATACTTGTAATTTACCATTCGCAGGGAGGCAACAACAGGAAGATGGCCGTGGCGGTGGCAGAGGGCATCCGGTCGATGGAAGGTGCCGAAGCGGAGCTCAGGGACGCATGCGATGCAGACCTGGAAGACCTCCTTGCGTGCGACGGCATCGTCATCGGATCTCCAGAGTACTTCGGGTACATGTCCGGCGCGGTCAAGGACTTCTTCGACAGGACCTACGAGCAGGCCAGGGGAAAGGTATTCAGGAAGCCCTATGCGCTCTTCGTGAACGCGGGCAACGACGGGACCGGGGCGTGCACGCACATCGAGCGGATCTGCATCGGGTTCCAGCTCAAGCGGGTGTACGAGCCCATCGTCGCAAAAGGCGAGATCACCGACGAGGTTCTCGAAGCCTGCAGGCTCATGGGACAGACGATAGCAGCCGGCTGTGAGGCCGGTATTTATTAAATTTATTTGAATGAGGAGGTCCAGCCGTGTGGAGAAAGGACTATGAACGGAAAAAGGTCAGCATAGAGGGGCTGACCGGGGTCATCTACCCCGGTTCGTCCGTCTATGTCGAATCCGGATGCGGGGAGCCCCAGCACCTCGTCAAGCATCTGATCTTCGAAAACACAAACCTCTGCGACGTCCAGGTCTACACCTCCGTGCCGCTGCGGACCTACTCGGACTTCGGAGGGGACTGCGGATCCCGCTTCAGGCTCCAGTCCTTCTTCATATCGCCTTCCATGACCTCGGCCTTTGCCGAAGGCAACGCCGACCATCTGCCCCTGTCCACCACAGGGATCTACAAGCTGTTCTCGGAGGGGTATATCAAGATCAACACGGCCCTGATCCAGCTCAGCCCCCCGGACAGCAGGGGATTCATGAGCCTGGGCGTCTCGGTGGAGATCATGCGGTCCATCATCGACAAGGCGGACCTCGTGATCGCCCAGGTCAATCACCGGATGCCCATGACCCGGGGAGACACCATGATCCACCTCGACCGGATCGATTACCTCGTGGAGCATGACGAGCCCCTGGTGGGCTTCTCCCTCGAAGACCCCGATCCCGAGACCCTGGCCGTGGGCAAGAACGTGGCCCGTCTCATCGAAGACGGCTCCACGATCCAGATGGGCTTCGGGCGCATACCCGATGCAGCCGTCAGGTTCCTCAAGGACAAGCGCGGCCTGCGCATCCACTCGGAGATCATCACCGACTCGGTGGTGGATCTCGCGGCCTCGGGGGCCGTGGAAGACAATCACCTCTCCCAGGCCCAGGGCCGCATAACCGCGAGCCTGTGCATCGGCAGCGAGAGGATCTTCGACTTCGTGAACGACAACCGGCTCGTGGAGCTCAGGGACATCACCCACATCAGCAACCCGTCGTCCATCCTTGCCCACGAGAAGTTCGTCGCCATCAACGGCGCCATCGAGATCGACCTGACCGGCCAGTCCTGCGTGGGCATGGGCGAGCAGATGGCGTACTTCGGCGCCCTCGGGCATGCGGTCTTGAACCGGACAGCCATGTACACCCGGGGCGGCAAAGGCATCATAGCGCTGCGGTCCACCTCCCGGGACGGCAGGTATTCCCGCATCGTGCCCTTCTTCACCGAGAGCACCATCGGGATCGTCACGACCCAGTCCGACATCAACTACGTGGTCACGGAGTACGGGTGCGTCGATCTCTTCGGGAAATCCATCCGTGAGCGGGCCCTGGCGCTTATCACTATAGCCCACCCCCGCTTCAGGTACTGGCTGCTCGAAGAGGCCAAGCGCATGAACTACGTGTATCAGGACCAGGTCCTCCCCCCGGAAGAATCAGGGTGCGTTTCCGCCTACGAGCACAGGCACGCCTTCGGCGGCCAGGAAGTGGTCATCAGGCCCATCAGGGTCACGGACGAGCGGTCCATCCAGAACCTGTTCTATGCCATGAGCAACGACGACCGGTTCCAGCGCTTCCTCATGCACGTCAGCGCCCTGCACCACAAGCAGGCGCAGAACCTCGTCACCGTTGACTACCGCGACTCCATGGCCCTGGTGGTGCAGAACGGGTCCGCCAAGCAGAACCACATCATCGCGGTGGCCCACATCGCCAGCGAGGAGGACATACGCGGCAGGCGCGTGTGCGAGTTCGCCACCATGGTCGACCCCGCATGGCAGAACAAGGGCATCGGCACCTACCTGCTCAAATGCATGGTGGGCATCGGCCGGGACTTCGGCTTCCAGAGGCTGAGGGCCTATATCTGGGAGGACAACATGCAGATGCTCAAGGCCTTCGAAAAGACCGGCTGCGGCATGACCCAGGAGCTGGACTGCCACGTCTACCAGGTGAACATGGACATCTGATCCTCAGGCAGGGCTCAGGAGTCGCTCTGCGCCTTCTTCGAGGTCTGCGCGGTCACCTTCTGCGCCGGGCGTTCCTGAGCGTCAGGGTCGCCGCTGGGCCGCAGGGAGAAGTAATGCCGCACGATGAGCCTGGTGAGCATGTCCGACTGGATCAGGAAGCGGTCCTTGAGGATGAGGCAGCACCCCACCGTGATGGCCTGGCCGGTGTTGCGGTTCCGGGCGTATCCCACGAACCAGTTTCGCCTGCCTGGAGGGTCGTCCCCGTCGATGCTCCCGCTCTTGCCGCCCATGTCAAGGTGCTTGAGCACCCGGTCCGATTTCGAGCCCCTGAACGTGCCTGACACGGTCCCGGCCCTGACCGTCTTTTCCATCATGGTGCCCAGGCGGGATGCGGTTGAGCTCTTCATGACCTGGACCTTTTCGACAGGGCTGGTCTTCACGATCCTGGGGCTGACCATGGCGCCGCTGTTCAGGACGGCCGTCACCATCTGGGCCGCGTGGAGGGGGGACATGCGCGTCTGCTTGTTGAACCCGCAGGCGAGCTCGGCGAGGTTGTAGTCGTCCTTGGGAATGAAGCTCGTGCTCGGCTCGCTCTGGAACTCCCTCATGGGCGATTTCCAGAAGCCGAGCCTCCTGGCGGTGAGAAAGATGGGCGCCTGACCGAGGTAGATGGTGCCCAGCTTGCCGAACACGACGTTGTTCGAGCGGGCGAAGGCATCGGTGAGCGAGATGTCGGCGCACCACTTGTTCCTCTTGTTCGTGAGCTGGTTCTTGTACAGGGTGTGGGCATTGCCCGTGTAGAAGAACATGCTGTTCTCCGTGAATCCCCCCTGGTCCATGGCCGCCGTTGCGGTGACCACCTTGAAGACGCTCGCGGCAGGCTCGGTGGAGAGCCCGCGGGTGCAGTCCGTTCCTTCGGGCGACTGCCCGTACAGGGCGAGGATGTCCCCGGTGGCCGCGTTCATGACCGCTATGGAGCCGTAGTGCAGCTTGTAGCGCGCAGCCATGTCGGTGATGAACCGCTGGAGCTCCTGGTCGATGGTGAGATTGTGCTCCCTGATGAGCTCCTCGTCGATGATGACGAGGTCGTCTTTGCTCAAGGGAAGGGGCTTGACCGGCGCCACGGCCCCGGCCACCCGCTCGGACGTGTTCGCGGAGCCAGCCTTGACGGCCGTGCCCTCCCTGGCCGCCGTGGTGTCTCCAGTGCTGTCCGCGAACAGGAAATGCCATCCCGCATACAGGATGAGGGCGAGCAGGAGATACCGGAGCCTCGGAAACCTCCTCCTTCTGGCCTTCCTCGTAGAATATGAGTGGATAAGAAAATGTCTGTTCATCAATCCATTCGTTTCAAGTTTTCTACCCAAGCCTGCAGGGGATGTCAACGCGATACGCCGGGCTTCCTTTCCTGCCCTGCCCATGCAGCCCGCATGCCAGCTCCGATGCCGTCAGGGCCAGGTGATCGGGCACCCGGTGCCGGGGATATCCTTTTTCCTTAACCTACATTGCCCGCCCCAGGCAACCCTTGGCAGGGCTGCTTGGGTTCTTCGATGCATTCGGGGTCGGGATCGGTATCGGGATTAAAAGAAATATGGATCGACCCCGATACCGACCCCGACCCCGACGAAGGGGGGCGGAACCTTAGGCCAGACAGGTGTTCTCCATGTGTACATGAGAACGAACACAGCCGTGTTCCCCGTTCGGGAGAAGGGGACGCACGTTCTGGTTGACTGGCCTGCAGGGATTGGCTAGAAGGGGGTTGTCGGATTCAAAAAGACAATCGCGAGAATACCAGGGCCCTTCTTTGATGCACGAGCGCAAACGGGGCGAAAAGCTTACAAATGATCGCTGAGATTACTTTTTCTCATGACACAGGAGCACCAACACCATGAAGCATGTCCGCAGTGCAGCGTTTTTGATCCTGGCAGCGACCCTGCTCCTGACCTCCGCGACCGCGTGGGCGGGCGCCATTGATTCGGTGGAGCCGTGCGTGGTGTTTCTCACCAGGGAGGCAGGCGGGGGCAAGGCTTCGGCCTTCGGCACGGGTTTCCTCGTCGACAGAGAAGGCAGACCCTATCTGGTCACGGCGAGCCACGTGGCCAAGGACCTCGGGGCTGACTTCAAGATCGTCATGCCCGGGGAAGGGGGAAGGCCGGTGGTCGACCGGATGCAGGGGGTGAAATGGATCGTCTCCCCCTCGGCGGACGTGGCGTACACGGGGATCGACAAAGACGACCACGGTGAAATCAGGAAGCTGCTTCAGCGCTCCATACCGGCGCATTTCCTGACAGCCCGCTCGCTCCCGCCCTCCCGGGACATCTCCCTTATCGCCGTGGGGTACCCGCTCGGCCTGGGCTCAAAGGGCTACGTCAGTCCGCTTACCCTCGAGACCAGGGCGGCGTCGGGGTTCATAACCCTGAAGCGCTTCGACAACCACAAGGACGCCACCTTCATCCTGCTCCAGAGCCCGAGTGTCAGCGGCCTGAGCGGAGGGCCGGTCTTCGACGTGGGCAGGCCCCTCATTGAGGGGGGCACGGTGTCCCCCAGGGAAGGCATAAGCCTGGTCGGGCTTGTCTCCGGCGTGATCTGGGACAAGACCGGCGGGAAGTTCGCCATGATCGTACCAGCGACGGAGATCTCGAAGCTCTTCGACTCCGCCTCCCCGCAGACCTGAGGACACTGGGGCAGGCCTCCGGCCGTTACACTTTCCGGCATGTGCCGTTACAAAACAGGACAGGGACGTGACGACCGGATGGCAGGCCTCACCCCTCAGGCTTCCATGGGGCTCGCCGTAGTCTTGAACTTCTCGACATCCCGGGTGAGCACCACGGCCATGTCCCGCAGGGCCCCGAGGGTGTGAGCCAGGTCTTCGGCAGTGGCTGCGCTGTGCTGCGCCGTGCTGTCGATCTGCGCCACCGCCCTGCTGAGCTCGTGGATGCTCCTCGTCTGCTCGGAGCTCGAAGAGCCGATGGATTCCATCATGGAGAAAAAGAACTCCATGCGGTTCATGAGCTCTTCGAGGGAGGAACTGGTCTTCTTCATCATCTCGTCGCCGTTCAGGATCCTGCCCACGGTGCCCTCGATGAGGGTTCGTATCTCGCTTGCCGCCTGGGCGGAGCGCTGGGCCAGGGACCTGACCTCGCCAGCCACCACCGCGAACCCCTTGCCGTGCTCCCCGGCCCTGGCCGCTTCCACGGAGGCGTTCAGGGCAAGGAGATTGGTGTGGAAGGCCACCTCGTTGACTGTGGAGACGATGTCTCCGATCTTGCGGGAGTCCAGGGAGATCTCCTGGATGGCTCCTGAAAGGTCCCTGAAGACCTGCCGGTTCTGGTCGATGAGCCGGGTCACCGCGTCCGAGGTCTCCCGCCCTTCGATGACGAGCTCCGCGTTCTTCCTGATCGTCGCGTTCATCTCCTCGATGGACGACGACACCTGCTCCAGGGTGGCGGCCTGCTGCTGGGTCTCCTGGGAAAGGCCCTGGGAGCCTTCGTTCACCTCCTCGGCGGTGTGGTGGAGCTCGAGGGAGGTCTCCCGCACGTGGCTCACGATCTGCTCGATGTCGTCCATGAAGCGGTTGAACCAGAAGGCGAGCCTGCCCACCTCGGTGAGGCCCGTCACCTCGAGGCGCTTCGTGAGGTCCCCCTGTCCCTTGGCCATGTCCTCGAACATGACCGACATCCGCTCCATGGAGAGCTTGATGTTCTTCATGAGCAGGTATCCTGAGATGAAGGACAGGGCCACGGACTCCATGAGGAGCACGTACAGCCCTGTCTTGAGCGACACCAGATGGATGCCGTTCCACTGGGACACGAACACTGCGGCGAGCATGATGCACAGGGGAGGGGAGGCGATGAAGATGAGGGTGAACAGGGCCTTCTTGCTCAAGCTCAGGGAGAACAGCCGCTCTTCCCGGTCCAGCACGCCGCTGAGGTCATGCCGCCTGTAGAACCATGCCAGGCTGTTTTCCGAAGACAGGTAGATGAGCGGGAGCGTGATGAGGCCCATCATGACCACGGCGTTCGTCGCCCCGATGGCCTCGTGGGACGATATGAACCCCATGAGGTAGAGGGGGTAGGTGGCCAGCAGGTTTCCCGAGAGCCCGAACCTGAGACACGTTATGATGGATTCCGTCAGGGGCAGGATCGACAGCGAGCGCACGGCGTGCCGCAGCTCGGAGGTCGTGCAGGATTCTTTTCCCTCGATCTGGAGGGCAGGCTTCACGAGGAGGTACTTGGTGACCGTGCCCATGAAGAGGCCGGCAGCCGCAGCGCCCGTGGCCGTCAGGGCGACGGGGAGGAAGTTCTCTGTCACCGACTGGGAGCAGTACCGGAAAAAAAACAGTACGATGGGCGCCAGCACGGAAACGATCATGATCTCCTGGAAAACAAGCGGCCCTATGAACAGAACACTCGAACTTTCTTTCATACCAACCTCCTCTTATGCAAATGCCCCATCAGGGCAGGGCTGTCTCCGACAGCACCAAATGATAATGTATTCGGCGTTTTCTTCTGTAATCTTTACGCTCACCTCCGGGGTGGCACTGTTCCCCCCGAACCCCTGAATTCTCCCGTCTTCATCGGGGTCGAAAGGGGAATATCGATACCGACTCCGACCCCGATACCGACCCCGAAGGAAGTGCGCAGGCAGCCCAGTTGAGTCGGAGCCAGACAGGAGATAAATGTATTACCTTTTATCATGAAAAGGCGTATAATCTCCCTATTGTACGATCATGCCCATCCCGGGTCGAAAGGAGTCTCACGGTGGAAAAGACAGTACTGTTCGAAAGGCACGGGGGCGTGGCCCTCATCACCCTGAACCGTCCGGAAAGACACAATTCCATCTGCCAGGACCTGCTCATCAACCTCTATAACTACCTTGACGAGGTGTCGGCCGACGACGGGCTCAAGGTTGCGGTCATCACGGGCAACGGCAAATCGTTCTGCTCTGGCATAGACCTCTCCGTCATCGGCAAGGACAACCTGCTCGACCCGCGGGGGGACGGCAAGGACATGCCGGAGGTCTTTGCCTCCTGCAGGAAGCCCATCATCGGGGCGGTCAACGGGAACGCCATCACGGGCGGGTTCGAGCTCGCGCTCAACTGCGACTTCCTCATCGCCTCCGAGAACGCCCGGTTCACTGACTCCCACGCCAAGGTGGGGATACACCCGGGCTGGGGCATGACCGGGCTTCTGCAGCAGGCCGTGGGGCAGCGGATGGCCAAGCAGATGTCGTTCACCTGCAAGCCTTTGTCCGCGGCCGATGCATTGAGGTGCGGTCTCGTGAACGAGGTGGTGCCGCCCGAGAGACTCGTCCCCAGGGCCCTGGAGATCGCCCAGGACATCTGCCAGGTCAACCAGGGCATCATGCACGAGATGAAGGCCCTCATCGAAAAACAAAACGAGGTGTCCCTGGGTGAAGCCCTCAGGCTCGAGAGGCAAGGGTTCATGAAGTTCGTGGGCAATGCCAAGCTGTTTTAGGGCAATAAGCGCGAAGCGCCGCATCCGGAGGGACTCATGAAAAAGGCTGCCGCCCTCACCCTGGTACTTCTCTTTGCCTGTGCTTTCGCCGTTTCCGCCGAAGAGCCGTGGAAGCCCGTCAAGGACGCCGACGGCATCAAGGTGTTCATGAGGCAGGTCCCCGGCTCGAACAGCACCGAGTTCAAGGGCACGGGCGACGTCAAGGCGCCCCTGGAGGTGGTGCGCAAGGTCTACGAGGACATCCCGTCCTTCCCCCAGTGGTACGGGTTCTGCCGGGAAGCGCGGGAGCTCAGGCGCGACACGCACAATCACCGGGTCATGTACATCGTGATCGAAACCCTGGGGCCGGTGAAGGACAGGGACCTGGTGGCCGACGTCAGGAGCGAGGACAAGCCCGACAGGACGATCATCACCGTGAATGCGATACCCGACGACCTCGTGCCGAGGCAGGGCAGGTACGTGCGCATGACCGAGCTCACCGGGACCGTGCTCCTTACCAGGGTCGATCCGGAGACCACGAACGTGGTGTACACGGTGAGATCGAACCCGGGCGGGTACATCCCGGCCTGGCTCTCTGACCTCATCCAGAAGGACCAGCCCTACCTCACCATCAGGGGACTGCGCGAGATGGTCAGGAAGGACGTGTACTACGAGAAGGCGGGCATTTCCCGGAACAAGTGACGTTTCCCCCGTTCACGGGCAGGCCCTGAGCCCCCTGCCTGGCCCCGGGCTTTCCGCTGCCGGGCCGTCCCTGGCGGCGATGCCCTGCACTGAGTTTTCTGTCCGCAATCTTTCCCTGTTACAGAAGTGATGAAGCTTGTTACATTTCAAGCAGGCCGGGACCCGGGGCACCCGGATGGCGCCCCTGCGGCCGGCCGCCGATCCCCCGGACAATAGTGCCTTGTTCTCAGGCACTTCGCCAGAACGCCCTTCCCGAGGGCATCCACGCCCATCAGCAGCGTGACAGATGGTATGCTCATTGCTTCCCCAGCAGTCATGAAATGCTTTTGCGCAGGGGTTTTCTCGGGGGAGAGACACTTTCTACGGGGAGGTTGACATGAAAAGCAGGGGCAGAGGAACGAAAGGCAGAAGGATGGTCATCTTCACTGATCTGGACGGGAGTCTGCTCGATCACGCCGATTACTCCTACAGGCGGGCACTTCCTGCCCTGAAAAAGATACGCGCGAACGGTATCCCTCTGGTCATGTGCACAAGCAAGACGAGGAAGGAGGTTGAAGTGCTCAGGGGCGAGATGGGCGTAGAAGGCCCGTTCATCGCCGAGAACGGCGGCGGGATCTTCTTCCCCATGACCTCCGGCCTGCGGGTCGAGGAGTGCATCGCCATCCACAACCACAAGTGCATCCCGCTGGGAGTGCCCTACGGCATGGTCAGGGCCTTCCTGAAGAGCGCGAGCAGGTACTACCCCATCAAGGGGTTCGGCGACATGACCGTGGAAGAGGTCGTGCGCCACACAGGCCTGCCCAGGGAGAAGGCCCTGCTGGCCAAGTACCGGGAGTTCACCGAGCCCTTCGTCATCGAGCGGGAGGAGAGCATCCCGGCTCTCAAGGAGGCTGCACACGAGGCGGGCATCAGCATCACCCGCGGCGGGAGGTTCTTCCATTTCACCGGCCTGGGCAGCGACAAGGGCAGGGCCGTGAGGATGACCAGGAGGATCTTTGAGAAGAACTGGAAGGCGAGCGTGACCACCGTGGGCGTGGGCGACAGCAGGAACGACCTGCCCATGCTCCAGCAGGTGGACATCCCCGTCCTTATCCCCAAGCACGACGGGAGCTTCGAGGATTTCAGCCTCCCGAACCTCATCCGCGCCCCCTTCCCGGGCAGCAGGGGCTGGAACGAGGTGATGTATTCCCTGCTGAACTGATCAGCCATGCCCGGGACACAGAGTATCTCAGCGGTGAGGAGGTCGCACCATGACGGATTTTTATCAGCACAGCACGATAGCCACTCTTCAGAAGCTGCGCACCAGGCCGGTGGAGGAGATTGAAGACGAGCTCGTGAGGATCGCGAAGAAGCGCAGGATCGTGCTCCTGCTGCCGGCGCTGGTCTCGGAGTTCGACACCCCCTCCATGCCCGTGATCATCAGGGAGCTGGCAAAGGTCCCCTACCTCGACAGGATCGTCCTTTCCCTGGACCGGGCGGACAAGGAGCAGTTCAGGAAGGTCAAGAAGATCATGTCCGCCCTTCCCACGGAGGTGAAGGTCGTGTGGCACGACGGCCCCCAGATGCAGAGCCTCTACCGGGAGCTGCGGGGCAACGACTTCAAGCTCGAGGTCCAGGGCAAGGGCCGCTCGGTGTGGATGACCCTGGGCTACATCCTCGCCGACGAGGAGGTGGATGCCATAGCGCTCCACGACACGGACATCATGAACTACTCACGGGAGATGCTGGCGCGCCTCATCTATCCCGTGGTTCACCCCTCCCTCGACTACGACTTCAGCAAGGGGTACTACGCCCGGGTCACGGACAGGCTCTACGGCCGGGTGACGAGGCTCTTCTACAGCCCCATCATCAACACCCTCAAGCGCATCACGGGCTACAACCCCTTTCTCGAATACCTCGGGTCGTTCAGGTACGCGCTCTCGGGGGAGTTCGCCATGCTCTCCACCATCGCCCGGGGCATCCGCATCTCGCCCACCTGGGGGCTCGAGGTGTCGCTCCTGAACGAGGTGTACCACCGCACGGCGCCCAACCGCATCTGCCAGGTGGAGATCGCGGACTCCTATGAGCACAAGCACCAGTCCCTCCAGAGGGACAAGCCCGACGCAGGGCTCATCCGCATGGCCACCGACATTGCCGAGGCCCTGCTCAGGATCCTGAGCCAGGACGGCATGGTGCTCAGCGAGGCCTTCTTCAGGACCATGTTCACCTCCTACATCGAGGAGTCCCGCCTGGCCATCGAGAAGTTCAACGCCCTGTCCCAGCTCAACGGGCTTTCCTACGACCTTCACAGCGAGATCGAGGCAACCGAGGCCTTCGTGTGCTCTATCAAGGAGGCCACCCGCAAGTTCACCTCGGACCCGGTGGGCATCCCCATGATGAGCGCCTGGGTGAGGATCAACGCCGCCATCCCGGACTTCCAGGAAAGGCTCAACAGGGCCGTCGAGCTGGACAACCAGGCCTGAGGACGCCTGTATGGCGAGCCCTCTCGTCCCCACGGGCGGGAGGGCTGCCCACGCACCTCACACCGGCAATGGCATCCCGATACTTGACAGGCCGGTCTCCCCGTCATACCTATCTCATATCATGATGAAAAAGCCCGAAGCACCGTACGACTTCGACACCCCGGTGGACCGCCGCTCTTCTTCGAGCCTCAAGTGGGACCGGTACCGGGGCAGGGACGTCATCCCCCTGTGGGTGGCAGACATGGACTTCAGGTCCCCCCCTGCAGTCATCAGCGCCCTGAAGGAGCACGTGGAGCACGGAGTTTTCGGCTACACCCTGCCTCCCCGGGAGCTTCTCGAGGCGGTCACGGGCATGCTGGAAGAGGACCACGGCTGGAAGGTCGATCCCCAGTGGATCGTCTGGCTGCCCGGACTCGTGACCGGGCTCAACGTGGCCTGCCGGAGCGTCGGGAACCCGGGTGACGGGGTCCTGACCACCATCCCGGCGTACCCGCCCTTCCTGAGCGCACCGATATTTTCGGACAGGACCCTCTCCACGGTCGGCCACGTCCTTGACCGGGGCAGGTACACCTTCGACTTCGCAGGGATCGAACGGGAGATGGGAGGGAGGACGAAGATGTTCATCCTCTGCAACCCCCACAACCCCACCGGAAGGGTCTTCTCCAGGGAGGAGCTGCTCACCCTCGCGGAGATCTGCCTGAGCCGGGGGGTCACAATCTGCTCAGACGAGATACACTGCGGCCTGGTGCTCGACGAAGACGCCCGCCACCTCACCCTTGCCTCGCTGGACAGCGGGATCGCACAGCGCACGATCACCCTGCTGGCGCCCAGCAAGACCTTCAACCTCCCGGGCCTGGGGTGCTCCCTGGCCGTCATACCCGACCCCGGCCTGAGGAGGGGTTTTACGCGGGTCATGAACGGCATCGTGCCCCACGTGAACGCCTTTGGCTACACCGCGGCCCTGGCGGCGTACCGCGACAGCAAAGACTGGCACCGGGCTCTCCTGGGCTACCTCAGGGGGAACCGGGATATGGTGGAGGAGGTAGTCTCCCGGGTGCCGGGCATCTCCATGACCCACGTGGAGGCCACCTACCTGGCGTGGATCGACTGCAGGGAGCTGGGCCTGGCGAACCCCGCTGCCTTTTTCGAGGAAAGCGGGGTGGGGCTCTCCAGCGGGGCCGACTTCGGGGCCCCCGGGTTCGTGCGTCTCAACTTCGGGTGCAGCCGCAGCGTCCTTGCGCAGGCCCTTGAGCGCCTGGAGAACGCAGTGCGCCGCTGCCTCACGTCATGAGAGCAGTGCTGCCTGCGCTCTCCTCAGCGCGTGGGGCTCATCGCATTACACCAGCTCGGCCTACGGATTTTCCCCTGCTTTCATCGGCGTCGGGGTCGGGGTCGGTATCGGGGTCGACCTGATAGCTTCCTTTCGACCCCGATACCGAGATCGACCCCGAATGCAGTGCGCCCAAGGCGTAAAGCGCTACTCCTTCGTGAACCCGGCAGGGACCTCGAACGCGTCCCCGGGGACGGCGTCAGTCCTGATGGACTTCACCTCGATTGAGCTCGAGAAGAACGGTGCGTTCGCGCCGGATGCGACCTTGTCCTTGGCGCTGTCAGCGGCCGCTCCTGTGACGCTGCTCAGGAGCCCGCCGAGACCGCCGAAGGGATTGATGGCAGGCCTGGATTCCTGTGCCTGCCTGGAGTCCTTTTCAGGGGTCTGATCACCCTCGACCGCCCAGCTCACGACCGTGCGGATGGGGTAGCCCTTGAGCTTGGCCATCTCCTTCTTGAACGACTTGAACTGCTTCTCCATCTCGGCCTTCGAGGCGCCGCTCATGGTGGAGAACATATCGAGGCCGAACTGCTTCATCTCCTGCCCGGAGAGCTCGAGGCCGATCTTCTTCAGGTACGCCTTGGTGAAGGCCATCTCCTCGGCCTGGAGCTTCCTGATGGAGGGCGTCTCGGGCGTGGTCCACTGGTTGGTGGTCATGGTGTTTCTGGTCCTGGCCTTGGTCTCGAGGTCCTCGAACTCCAGGACCCAGGTGATGAGGTACTCTTCGCAGGGGAAGCCGTTGATGGTCTCACTGGCCCCGGTCTTCTTCACCGAGAACTCGCTCTTCGTGACGCGCACCGCGGGCTTTTCCCTTGCCTCATCCGCCTGCTTCCTGGCCTCTTCCTTCCTGAACGGGGTGATGGGCTCTTCACGGTAGGTCTTCTTCTTCGGGTCCAGCGTCCAGATGAGGCCCTTGTCGAGGCGGGTTATGGTCCCGGTCTCGCCGCCGCCCGAGAGCCAGGACATGATGGCGCCGGTGAACTTGATGGAGGACGTCTCGGATTTCCTGTCGCCCTGGAGCCGCGACGTGACGGTCCCCTCGTAGGCCCCGCTGCCCTTGAACCCTCCGAACTTCGTGAACGACTCCACGGTCGAGTCAGCCCATGCAGGGCATGAGCCCATGAAAAACAGTACTACCGCCGCCAGTATGGTGATCTTCTTCATTCCTCCTCCTCCTTGCTGTACGAATGAGCGTGATGGTGAATGCCCTTGTGATTGCGCCTCAGGCTGCATGTGCCTGTGCAGATGGATCAGCCTACATTCCATACCATGAACCAGCTGAAGTTGGAAGAAGGATGGAAGGTTTTACGGGAGGCCGTCGAGGTAGCCGACAGGGCAGGGCCTGCAGGGAAAAAACAAAGGCCCGGGAGGAGATCCTCCCGAGCCCTGATCGGTGCGTGAAAAGGGGGAAAGCTACCGCGTCTTTTTCCTGAACCCGGCAAGGCCGAGGAGACCGCCGCCCACCAGCAGGAGGGTTGCCGGCTCCGGCACCGGTGCTGCGCCGCCGAACTCGTCGACGTGGCTGATCTTGCCGATGTTGGTGATGGACTGGATGCCGAGCTGGGTCTGGAGGTTGATGACGCCCCACTCGAAGCTCTCGTCGTTTGCGAACAGGAAGTGGGTGGGGCCATCTTTGGTGATTTTCCCGGTCTTGACCAGAAAATACTCGGGGCTTTCGGTCTTGAAGTTGATGGCATAGACGCCGTCTACATCGGCAGCGTACCAGTCCATGCTTTCGTTCTTATAGTCGAGGGTGAGGGTGGGATCGCCGATAATCTTCCTGACCCATTCGAGCTCGGTCTCGTCGCCGCTGTTGCTCAGCGCCGTGGAATCTATCAGCGTATCCAGTGCCCCCACATCGATGGTGTTCGAATCAATTGTAATGGAGAGCGACCAGGCAGGGATGCTCACCACGAGAAGCGCGAAAAGGATGACTGCGGTAGATATTGTTCTTTTCATAGCTGTGTGCTCCTTCAATAATGATGTGCTCTTTCTGATGCAATCCTCTTGCCATAACATAATTATCCCGTTTTATCAATTAGATACGTACCGAGATGAATTGCAGTGCTGTAATATGCAGAACTTGGGACTGTAAGAAAAATCGACTTCATCCAGGTCGCGAGCACTGACTTGATCCTTCAACCCATTGTTATGATAAGAAATATGTTGTCTTGTGTCATAGTAAAGGAAACCGACGGCGCCCTTTCACCCAAGGCTGCTCAGGCTGTTCGATGAAAATGTTTTCACTCGCATATGGGTAAAAAGTTGCCTTGATTTCCCTTTCTGGAACAATAACTTTGTTTTTCCGGAAGACGGAACTACAATTATCGTAGAGGCGCGCATGAAACTCCTGCTCAAATGGATCGTCATGACCATCGCCGTGCTCATCACGGCCTACCTGCTCGAACGCGGGGTCACTGTTGACAGCTTCTGGGCCGCGATCGTGACAGCCCTGGTGCTGGGGCTCATCAACGCCGTGGTGAGGCCCATCCTCCTGGTCCTCACGCTCCCGCTCACCATCGTGAGCCTGGGCCTCTTCATCTTCGTGCTCAACGCCTTCCTCGTCCTCCTGACGAGCTCCATCGTGCCGGGCTTCCACGTGCTGAGCTTCTGGTGGGCGCTCCTCTTCAGCCTGGTGCTCTCCCTCGTGAGCTTCGTGCTCAACCGGATCATCCCTGTCTAGCCCGTTCTTTCCGCTCTCCAGTCTGCTCTTTGCGGCCCGAAGTGTGATATATGGGAATGAGGGTTGTGATCCGGTCAAGGGAGGCGGCTGTATGGAGAGATCGAGGAAACGGGCATGGTGGACAGCCGGACTTCTGTCCCTGGCGCTCGTTGCGGCGGCTGCATATCTCATCGTCGAGGTGGCGCCCATCGGCACCGCCTATGCGGCGAAGAGGCTGTGCTCGGGCGTGTTCGTGTCCGGGCGGGAGCCTGCCGCGGTCCTTGCCGAGGAGCTTGAGCCCTACGGCTACGTTTCGACCCTGGTGGATTTCGAGGAAAAGACCGTCACCTGCACCATCCTGGGCATGGCGAAGCGAAAGGCGGTGTTCCGGGAAGGCCTCGGCTCGACCCTTGCCGTGGGCATAAGCCTTGACGGGCTCCTGAGGCAGACCCGAGGCCTCACTCCCACCAGGCGGGATCGGATTGACCTGCCCTGGCCTGACGGCGACCTCGTGAAGATCGGTCCGCTTCCCGTAAACATAGACGCTGTGAAACTCTCGGATGCCCTGGACCGGGCGCTCGAAGAGCCAGACCCTTCGATGCCCAGGAGGACGAGGGCTGTGGTGGTAGTCTACGGCGGCCGGATCATTGCCGAGCGGTATGCGTCCGGCTTTACGGAAAGCACGCCTCAGCTCGGCTGGTCCATGACCAAGAGCGTGACCGCACTGCTGGCTGGCGTCCTGGTCATGCAGGGCAGGCTCAACGTGGCCGCGCCTGCCGATGTGCCGGAGTGGGGCTCGCCCGGCGACCCGAGGGGGCGCATCACCCTTGACCAGCTCCTGCGCATGAGCAGCGGGCTCATGTTCGACGAGGACTACCAGGACCCTTGCTCGGACGTGGCGCGCATGCTCTTCGCCGAGGCCGATGCCGGGGGATACGCGGCATCGAAGGGCCTGATGAACGCTCCCGACACCCGGTGGAAATACTCCAGCGGCACCACAAACATCATCTCCCGCATCGTCCGCAGGGCGGCAGGAGAGTCTCTCCCGGACTTCTTCCTGTTTCCCCGGAGGGCACTCTTCGACCCCATCGGCATGACGAGCGCGGTCATGGAGCCCGACCCAACGGGCACCTTCGTGGGCTCGTCCTTCATGTACGCGACCCCGCGCGACTGGGCCCGCCTGGGCCTTCTCTGCCTGAACGACGGGGTCTGGAACGGGGTGCGGATCCTTCCCGAGGGGTGGATGAAGTACTGCACCACCCCCACGCCGGGTGCCCGCCAGGGGAAATACGGGGCCCAGTTCTGGCTCAACGCGGGAAGCCCGGGCCACCCGGAAGACCGGTGGATGCCCCGCGTGCCGCCGGACATGTGTGCCATGAGGGGGTTCGAGGGCCAGTACGTGACAATCATCCCTTCGAAGAGGCTCGTGGTGGTGCGCATGGGCCTGAGCGCGAACGAGGAGAGCTGGGACCAGGAGTCCTTCCTCGCGGACATCCTTGCCGCCCTGCCGGACTAAGTCCGGTGATGCGAAAACCCAGTTTGTCCTTCCCTGTCTTCATCGGGGTCGGGGTCGGTATCGGGGTCGAAAGGAAAATATCGGGATCGACCCCGACCCCGACCCCGACGTACAGCGCAACATCGTAAACCAGCACAACGAAGATCTTGCAGGGGAAAGAGAAAAGGCGCATACTCCTTGCCGATATGTCACACACATGAAGAAACGGAAGGAGCAGGATCGATGAGCGTGCTCGATGCCATTGGGAACACACCCCTGGTGGAGATTCGGAATATCTGGAACGCGGACAAGACCGGCGTGCGGATCATGGCCAAGCTGGAGGGCTCCAACCCGGGCGGCTCCGTGAAGGACCGGCCGGCATACTTCATGCTCAAGGAGGCCCTCAAGAGCGGGCAGCTCAAGCCGGGCACCACGATCCTCGAGCCCACCTCGGGAAACACCGGCATCGGTATGGCCATGGTGGCCGCGGCCATGGGCTTCAAGATCAAGCTGACCATGCCCACCTGCGTGAGCACCGAGAGGCAGGCCGTGCTCCAGGCCCTCGGGGCGGAGCTGGAGCTGACCCCCGGGTGCGACCGCACGGACGGCGCCATCAAGCGGGCCCACCACATCATGGACCTCAACGGCGAGCACTACTTCATGCCCAACCAGTTCGACAACCCCCAGAACTACCTGTCCCACTACCACACCACCGGGCCCGAGATCTTCAGCCAGACCGAAGGCCAGGTGGATGCCTTCGTGGCCGGCATGGGGACCACCGGGACCCTCATGGGCTGCTCCCTGTACCTCAAGGAGAAGAAGCCCTCCGTCAGGATCGTCGGCGTGGAGCCCACGCTCAACCACCGCATCCAGGGCCTGAAGAACATGCAGGAGTCCATCGTTCCCCGGATCTACGACCCTTCGAAGCTCGACCGCATCGTTTCCTGCAACGACGAGGCCGCCTTCGAGACCACCCGCGACCTGTCCATCCGCGAGGGCCTGTTCTGCGGCATCAGCTCAGGCGCGGCCATGTGGGGCGCCATGGAGGCAGCCCGCGACCTGCCCCGCGGGTCCACCGTGGTGGTCATCTTCCCGGACCGGGGCGATCGCTACCTCTCCACCGAGGTCTTCCGCTCCTTCTGCGCCATGTGCCCGCCGTGATGCCCATCCAGCTCCGCTGAGGGGTCTGCCCGCGGGGCCGGCTGCGACGCTCGGGAGCCTGTGAGGGGCGAGGCGCATCCTGTCAGCGGGGGGGTCTTCACTTCGTGATATATTCCATTATTATTAACATTGTCATGAAGTTGAGGATTCCGCATCTTGCAGACACCATCAAGATCGCCTGGATATCCTTCTGGGCGATCGTCATGAGCCTCCTGCTCTTCCTGCCGGTGACGGCCGCCGCCCTCGTGAGCCCGACCGGGAATCTCCCCTTCAGCCTTTCGAAGATCTGGGCCTACGTCATGCTCAAGGTCACGGGCGTGAAGGTCGTGATCAGGAACCGTGAGAAGATCGAGAAGGGCAGGTCCTACGTCATCATATCGAACCACCAGTCCGAATACGACATCCTCGCCATCGTCATCACCCTGGGCATCCAGTTCCGGTGGATCATCAAACAGGAGCTCAGGCGTGTGCCACTGTTCGGCTACGCCCTGTATGCCTCCCGGAACATCTTCATCGACCGCTCCGACCACTTCAGGGCGATGAAAAGCATACGGGAAGGCCTGGACCGCCTCCCGGCAGGATGCAGCGTGATCTTCTTCGCGGAGGGCACGCGGTCGAACGACGGGAGCATCGGGGAGTTCAAGAAGGGCGGCTTCATCATGGCCGTCGAGAAGGGGTTCGACATCCTCCCAGTGACCGTGAACGGTTCACGGAAGGTGCTCCCCAAGAAAAGTCTCGTGTTCAGGCCGGGGACCATCAGGGTGGTGGTGGGAGACCCCATCCCTGTAAACGGGTACACGAGAGAGAACATCCCGGATCTCGTCAAGAAGACCAGGAGCGTGGTGCTGGACAATTTCATCCCCGGCTGAGCCGTACCCCTTTGATGGTCCACTACCAGCTGTTTCAAGCTGACCCACTACCCGATGAGCCTCTGTGATATCCGGATGCGCACCCGACTGCGCAGGGCACGCACAGGATTTTCGTTGGGCTGGTGGACACAGGAGCAACCGATGGGGCGCTGTACATCGGGGTCGGTATCGGGGTCGAAAGAAAACTATCGGGATCGACCCCGATACGGGCCCTGATGAATGCGCTGGGTATGGACTTGAGGCAGCGGATGAGCTTATTATGTGAAGAAATATGGTCCCGATAGTTTTCTGAAGTAACTTTTTGAAGTAACTCTGTTGAGATGATGGAGGTCATGGACATGAAGGTTTCCGGATCGCTCGCTGTCGCCGTTCTCTGCCTGGTGTTCGCCTTTCTACCCGCGGGATGCGGAGGGGGAGGAGACGGCACGGGCCCGGCCCTGCCCTTGAGCGGCCAGGACGCGCAGGGGGAAACGGACACCTCCCGGATCATCTCCGCCTCGCTTCCCCTGTGCAAGACCGGGGTCCCCTACGAAAGCAATGCCGCAAGCCATGCGCCTGCTCAGGTGCTCGTGAAGGACGGGAACGCCTCCTACACCTTTTCCCTCGAGTCCGGAAGCCTTCCCCCCGGGCTGACCCTGAACGGAGACGGCGTGGTGTCAGGAACCACGAACGCCTCCCCGGGGAGTTATCCGTTCATCCTGCGAGGCACGAGCAGGCTCGACCCGTCGGACACCTTCACCCAGGAGATGTCCATCCTCGTGTCTTCGCCCGGGAGCGGCAGGCAGCCGTACGCTGCCATCGCGCAGGACCCCCGGGCCTTCTTCGTGCACCAGGATGCGGGAATGTGCGGGCCAGCGGCGTTCTACACCATCCTGAAGTATTTCGGCGATCACGAGCCCGGGGCAGGACCCACGAACGCGGACCTCGCCGAGACCATACCCCGGGAGGGGGTGCCCGTGGTGGACTCCTCTTCGAAGATGTATGACTATTTCGACAGCCTCGGGGAGGGCTCAGCACCCGGCACGGCCTGGACTGGCCTCGAGGATGCCGCGAACACCCTGCGCAGGGGCCGCAGAGCCCTGTACCCGTGCATACAGTCGAACGCTGACGAAACGAAAAGCGATGAAGCCGGCACTGCCCAGCGGGAGCAGATCTTCGAGGGGGACCTGGTACCCTTCCTTTTGACCGATTCCCCGGTGATCATCCACCTGAAGCGCCGATTCGCTGACCTCGGGGTGTCCGGGCACTACCTGGTGGTCATCGGATACGACCGGGCAACAGGGGAGGTCCTCTACCTCGACCCGAACGACAGCGGGTTCGATCCCCGGGAAGAAGGCTACGACCCTGATGCGCTGGACTGGTCGGAGGCGGTGAGGAGGGTGAGCCGGGACGACTTCATCAACAGCTACTGGTACCAGAAGCCGTGGTATCCGGATGCGCGCTGGGACGGGAAGTGGCTCGGGTTCACCCGGTCCCCGTGATCTCCTCCTTGAGCTCGTGCCGGATCCAGGGAGACACGGCCCATGCCAGGAGCAGGCCTGTGCTCAGAGCGGAGACGGCCCAGATCCGCATGAAGGTGGACCCCCGCGCAGACCACCAGGCAAGGAGCCTGCTGAACCCCTTGACCCCCACCACGGGGGTGAGGAGGCCGGTGAGGAAGGTGATCACCCCGAAGTATCGCATCAGATTCTTCACCCGGGAAGCCACTGCGGAAAAGTAGAGCGAGACCCCCAGGACCACCCGCAGCACCGTCGCTGCCGAGATGCCGGCAGGGCTTTCGAACTTCCTGACAAGGATGAGGAACTTCCCCGGAGACACCGCCCCCACCGCTCCCAGGGCGGCTATGAAAAGACTGATGAAGAACGCGATTATCCTCATGGCGTGCTCCCCGGCCCTGCCGGTTCTCATGCCCGGTCTCCCCGGGACGGCGGCAGGGGCCTTTATCTATAGTATTCCCCTGGTACGGCATTTTTCAAGGGCTGCTGACAGGCATCCTTGCCGGGACAGATGCCGATGTGCGCCCTTTTTCGTATAAGCCCTTCCATTCTCCGGGCATGAGCGCATTACATATATAAGGATAACCCAATTTGGAATACACAGAATGAAAGGAGAATTGATATGGTCGAACTGCCCGATCTGCCCTATGCCAAGGACGCACTCGAGCCGGTGATCAGCTCGAGGACCCTGGAGTTCCACCACGACAAGCACCACAAGGCCTATGTGGACACCACGAACAAGCTCATCTCAGGGACCGACCTCGAGAACGCCCCCCTGGTGGACATCATCAAGGCCGCCTACAAGGACGACTCGAAGCTGACCCTGTTCAACAACGCCGCCCAGGTGTGGAACCACGCTTTCTACTGGAAATGCCTGAAACCCGGGGGAGGGGGAGCGCCCGCAGGGGCGGTGGGGTCGAAGATCGCCTCCACCTGGGGAAGCGCGGAGAAGTTCTTCGAGGAGCTCAAGAACGCCGGCGTCACCCAGTTCGGGAGCGGGTGGGCCTGGCTCGCCCTGGACAAGGGGGAGCTCAAGGTCGTGAAGACCCCCAACGCCGAGAACCCCCTGGTCCTGGGGATGACGCCGCTGCTCACCATCGACGTGTGGGAGCACGCCTACTATCTCGACTACCAAAACAGGAGGGCCGACCATATCCAGGCCGTCATGGACAAGCTCATCAACTGGGACTTCGTGAATTCGTGCCTGGGCGGGTAGCGACCGCGTCCCGACAGAGGCGTTTGCCGCAGGTGGAAAGACAGGAGGAGGAGCCACGTTTCATCGTGGCCCTCCTTTCACATCACGATGTGCAGATCATGTGTTCACAGGTTCGATTCGCATCACTTTACAGTACAGCCATTTAATCTCCTCTTCGGGCGGGTCATGGATGGCGGGAATCCATCCGCTCCCCGTCTCAGCGCGTCAAGAGTCTGATCAGAAAGTCCCAGAACGAATAGGACGGGCTGTCGTCAGGGGTGTCGTCCGGATCACCGGGGTCTTCATCGATGCCCCCGCCCGGGCTCGTGCCGGCGGCGTCATGGTAGAAGCCCATCCACTCTCCGTCCCAGCGCGCCCGGTAGTAGCTTGCGGAGTTGTCCGGAGAGACGTACCACTTGTCCTTGATGAAGCTGGTCTTGGAGACCTCGCCCGAGCCCGGGCCGTTGGGGTCGGCGTAGTAGACCTTGCCGGAAGCGGTGTCGTAGCCGGTGACCACGACATAGTGGCCGGACAGGTACGAGCTGCGCCTCAGGTGGATGATGACGGGGCGGTTCTTGTCGAGATAGTTGGCCTTGATGTAGTTCAGGCGCTTTTCCCGCTCCGCCTCGGCCGTGGCCGAGTTGTATGCAGTGGTGCTGCTGTTCAGCTCGGTTTTGAAGTAGGCGGCCGTCGTGCCCTGCGCATGGAGCTTGTCCGCCGCGGCCCTGAGCTTGGTCCAGGACGTCCCTGAGGTGCTCCCGCCGTTGACCCACTTGCAGATGGCGGTGTTCTTGGTGACCTTGTACCCGTAGGCCGCCATGTCCTCGGGGTGCTCGGAGAGGTTGACCTCCTTGAACACCTGGTGGGCCCTCAAGTGATTGAACACCATGTAGAAAGAGGTCGGTCCGCACTGGGCAGAGCCCTGGCCGACTTCCTCGAAGGCCGGATCCTGATACGGCTGAACGGCGTGGGCATCGAACGCCGTCATCGTAAGCCCGATCATCATGAACGCAGCAGCAATAATCAAGCCTGTATTACCCGTTCTCCTCATGTAGAAATCTCCTCTCTGGTGCATATTTTGTGCTCTGCTGAGCGGTTCAGTGCTGCCACGCTGCCGGAGGTATGGGGTCAAGCCGGTCTTCGGACCGGCTTGGACAGAAGAAGGAATCCCTGCAGGTTTTCGGGACCGATGCCCCATCAGGGTAAAAGCTGCCGGCGTTGTTTCCATGGTGTCATGCATAAGGTGTCCTTGGCGCTGTTTGGGCTCTGCCAGAGCAATGAGCGTACCAGCAGGACTTCAGTCCGGCAGTCCGGATGGAAAAGGGAATCGAACGGGGGGGTTGCAGGGGTCAGGTCTGAGCCGTTCCCGCCTCCGGCCTTGGGGAAAGGCTCATGCGCCTGCAGGAAATGTAACAGGCGGGCAAGTTCTGTAACAGGGAGGCAGGGAGGTCCCTCGGACCGGGCACGCGTGCGGTTATTGAGGATTGACTCCTGCGGGTGAACGTGCAGTATGTCATGCATGGATTGCGATGCATTGAAGATATTCCACGGGGGCACCGTGCTGACCCTCGACCCACGGCTTCCCCTGGTGGAAGCCGTGGCGGTGAAGGGGGGGACCATTGCCGCGGCAGGCAGCCTGGCGGCCTGCAGGCAGGCCCTTGACAGCCCGTACGAGGCCGTCGATCTCAAGGGGGGGACCCTGGTGCCCGGGTTCTGCGACACCCACATGCATCCCATCCCCACCATCTATTACACCATGAGCTGTAATCTCTCCGGGGTGAGGGACCTGGGCGAGCTCCTGGACCGGCTCACGGGGGCGTCCCACGGGAAAGGGCCGGAGAGCTGGATCGTTGGGCTGAATTTCGACGAGCAGGCCATGGCCAGCCCCAGGCTCCCGGACCGCTACGACCTCGACCGGGTGTCAGGGGAAAGGCCGGTGATCGTGATCAGGCACGACGGCCACAGCGTCATCGCCAACAGCGCAGCCATGAACCGGGCCGGGATAACGCCCGAGACCCCCACCCCGAGAGGAGGGGCCATCGACCGGGACGGACATGGAGCGCCCCTGGGCATCTTCCGGGAGCACGCCATTTCCCTCATCCTCGACCACCTGTCCCTGCCGACCCTCGACGAGCTCCTGAAGGCAGGGAAAAACACCTTCGACGCCATGCTCGGCCAGGGCATCACGTCGCTCGGTCTCATCCTCGAGTCGGACACGAACGGGACCATAGGCGCGTTCGACATCCCTGCCATGGAGCTGCTGAGGCCCGTGATCAGGCAGTCGCTGTGCTCCTTCATCATCACCGGGGACATCTCTGCGCTAGAGAGGGCAGGCGCCTCCCTGTGCCGCGACCCGCGGGACCGCATAGCCGGCCTCAAGATCATCGCGGACGGCACCTTCGGCTCGTGCACCGCGGCCATGGACGAGCCCTTCTCGGACAGGCCCGGCGAGACGGGGTTCATGCTCCTGGGGGATGACGCGCTCTACCGCCTCATGACAGAGGCCCACACCGCGGGCTGGCAGATCGCGGTCCACGCCATCGGCGACCGCGCCAACAGGACCTGTCTCAAGCTCTTCGAGCGGCTCCTCAGGGAGCACCCGCGCCCCGACCACCGACACCGCATCGAGCACGCGTCCATCATGGACGCACCAATGCTGCGTGCAGCCAGGGAGCTGGGCCTGGTCCTGTCCGTGCAGCCCATGTTCATCCACTCGGACATGCCCTATCTGGCCAGGCGCATCGGCCACGAGCGCATGGCCGACACCTATCCCTTCAGGTCCATGCTGGATGCGGGCATACCGCTCGCCGCCTCCTCGGACTCGCCGGTCGAGACCTCGAGCGTCCTGGCGGCCATCGAGTGCGCGGTCACCCGGGAGGGCTACGTGCCTTCCCAGGCCATCACCCCCCTCGAGGCCATCGGGATGTACACCCTGGGCGCCGCCTATGCCCAGTTCGAAGAGCACATCAAGGGCAGCATCACCCCGGGCAAGCGCGCCGACCTGGTGCTCCTCGGAGACAACCCGCTGACGGCACGGCCTGAAGACATCCACGCCATCCCGGTGCTGAAGACCTTCATCGCCGGAGATCTCGTGTATTCCCGCTGAGTTCACGCAGACGGCCCACGTCGCGGGACCGTCCGGCACGGCATGCCGGTAAAAAAACCTGAGTCGTCTCCCTTGTACGGCAGTCCTTGACCGCTATACATAAGGGAATACTTCGGAGAGGAGGTCGCCATGAAGGCTTCCGAAAAAGAGCTCCAATCCCTCATAAAGACCTTGTCGGACGACTACACGCTGGAAAACATTCAGTATCACCTGTTCGTGATCGAGAAGATCCAGCGCGGGATCGAGAAGGCCGAGGAGATGGGCATCATACCTGAGGAAGTGGGGACGGCGAGCCTCAAGCAGTGGATCAGGAGCTATTTCAGCCTGCTTCGCCAGTAAGGCCCTGCATCGCCAATCTCATTGCAGAAATTCATCGCATTTTCATTGACATGGCCCGTCCGAGGGGGTACTGAGCGGGAAAATCCTCGTGAAAGGGGCTGCATCGTGAAGAGGCTGGCGACAGGATCCATCAACGAGCATCTCGCAGTGGGGGGAAACGTGGCCTACCCGGGCTATGTTATCAAGGGGGGCAGCAGGAACCTCATGATCGAGGCCGGCCTCAACCTCCTGGGCCCGCTGTACCTGCAGTCCCTCGGGGAGATCCTGGGGAGCCCGGAGAGGCTCGACTATCTCTTCGTCACCCATTCCCACTACGATCATCTGGGGGCCGTGCCCTTTCTCAAGCGCGCCATCCCCGGTCTCGCGCTCGGGGCGCACGAGCGGGTGGCAGGGCTCATGCGCAAGGAATCGGTCCTGGGCCTCATGAACCGGTTAAGCGAGGTGCAGCGGCCCCTGTTCGGCGACATCGCAGGGGATGAGGACCTCGCCATCGGGCCGGTCGAGTTCGGGCTGAACCTGCGCGACGGGGACGTCATCGACCTGGGCGGGCTCACGTGCAGGGTGTACGAGGTCCCCGGGCACACGAAGGACTCCCTGGCGTTCTACATCCCGGAGCTGGGCACCCTGTTCTCCGGTGAGGCGGCCGGTGTCCCCCAGGGGCCCGAGGGGATGGAGCCCCAGGTGTGCTTCCTCACCTCCTATGACGACTACCTGGCCTCCCTCGAAAAGATCATCGCCATCGCTCCGAAGGTCCTGTGCACAGGCCATGGCTGGATTCTCACGGACGAGGACGCCAACGCCTTCCTCAGGGACTCGCTCGAAGCCACGTCAGCGTACCGGGCCCTCATCGAGCGCCACCTGCAGGAGGCGGACGGGGATACGGAACTGGCGATAGAGACCATTGCCCGCGCGGAGTACGACGAGAAGGGCACCATCTATCAGGAGCGCAACGCCTATATCACGAACCTCACCGCCCAGGTGCGGCACATCGCCTCCCTTGGGGGCTGAGTCGCCGAGCAGCAGGCCGGCTCAGTACCGGAACAGGGCCGCTGCCTTGTCCCCACCGGGCACGCGCTCCGGCTCCACCGCGTACACGCTGCCCCTGTTCTGCAGCGTCCACACCGCTGCGGCATCCAGCAGGTCCACCACCCCGGTGGCCGGCCCTGAAAGGACCTCCACCCTCAGGGTCCCGGGTTCGAACCAGCCCCACTGCTGCACCCCGAGGGCCACGAAGAGGGTATCGACCCTGCCCGTGTGTGCCGCCACCACGATCTCGCCCAGGTCAGAGGACGCGAGCCTGCTCTTGATCCTCGAGAGCCACCGGAACCTCATCCGGGCATCTTCCTGCGCCTTGTTGAAACGCGGCCGCAGGATGTCCAGGGCCCTGGCATGGATCTCGGTGTCGGTCATGGATTCGGGGTTCCTGGGTATGCCCTGCTCCACGAGGTAGGGGTACAGGTTCGCCTCTTCGTACATGGGGAGGAGGAACTGCTCCCCGGCGAGCACCAGGGGGGCGTTCTCCTCGCGGAGGGCCTCGTGCACGCCGTCGCTGAGCCTCTGGAAGAACTGCATGATCTCCGGCTTCTTGTAGTCCGTGCCGATGCCCTGGCCGTGGATGCCCGAAGGGGCTTTCCCGATGAACCCTGGCGGGCTCGGGTGGACGCCCGGCTCGTCGATGCGCAGGGCCTGGGCCATGCTGGTGGGCGTGCCCTTCAGGTCGACCTCCCGGAAGCCGAACCGGGTGGCGTAGAGGAGGCGCACCCCCTTCTGGCCGAGGACCAGCACGAAGAAGTGGCCGTCAGGGCCGAACAGCTGAAGGAGCGGTTTTATCTGGAAATGCCCGGAGACGACGACCTCCTCGCTGAAGCGGATGGGCAGGCACCAGGACCGCATGCCTTCCCGGGAGAGGAACAGGGCCAGCCCCTCGTCCTGATACTGCCAGAACAGGGAGTCGTCCAGGAGGCCCTCGGCGGGCCTGAGGAGCTCCCTGAACCCGGCGGCCCGCAGACCGCTCGCGGGCTGCTGCTCCCATGCCTTCTTGATGAGGTTCTTCAGGCGGATGGGCCCCTGGCTCGTCAGGTCCACGGTCCGCTCGGTGGGCATGTATATGGAGATGAGCACGCTGTCCTGCGCCAGGATCAGCTCCTGCAGATCGGCTTTCGTCAGTCTGTCCATGGGTTCACCCCCCTCGGACACGATTCGGCAGGCACGTCTTCACGCCATGGGCATCGACACGGGGCTGCCTATGTAGATAATAGGCACCATGGGGCGCAGAATCATGCGGGGGCCCGGCAGGGGAGCCCCGGCACGCTGAGGGGAAGGGCAGGCGGCTGGGCTTCAGCCTTTCCTGCGCGTCTTCAGGTACTGCTCGACCCGGTGGAGGCCCTCTTCGATCTTGTCCACGTCCAGGGCGTAGGAGAAGCGCACGCGGTCCGGGGCGCCGAACCACGCGCCCAAGTAGGTGATGATCTTGTGCTCGTGGAACATGTCCCAGACGAAGTCCTCGGGGTCTTCTATCCTGGGCAGCACGTAGAACGCGCCTTCGGGCTTCCACAGGTCGAGCCCGATGTCCACCATACCCTTGTAGATGAGGTCGCGCCTGGCCTCCCAGATCCTGATCTGCTCGTCGATGTAGGTCTTGGGGACCCGGGTGGCCGCGTAGGCCATCTCCTGGGCAATGATGCTCGTGTTCATGGAGGTGTGGGACTTCATCTCGATGACGGTCTTCACGAGCTCGGTGTCCAGGGACCACAGGTACCCGACCCTCAGGCCCGTCATGGCGAAGGTCTTCGAGAACGAGTTGATGGTGACCACGTGGGGGCCTTTGATGAGGTAGTTTTCCCGCACGTAGATGAGGTCCTTGTAGACCTCGTCGGACAGGATGTAGACACCGAGCTCTTCGGTCGCCTTCTCGATGGCCTGCAGGGTCTCGATGGCCTCGACCCTGCCGGTGGGGTTCGAAGGCGAGTTGATGAGCACCACCTTGCAGTCTCTTACCTTCTCGAGGAAGTCCTCGGGCACGATCCTGCCGTCCTTGAGGTCGGTGAACACGGGCTCGAACCCGGCATAGCGCACCAGGGGAAGGTAGGAGTAGTAGTAGGGGCGGCAGAGCAGGCACTTGGGCCTCTGCACGCCCTTGCCCCTCTGGATCCAGGCGATGGAGCGCAGGGCGAGATCGAGGGCTTCGGAGGCGCCGTTGGTGATCACGAAGCTCTCGGCCGTGGACCGGGGGTACTGCTTGGCGAGGGCGTCCCGCAGGTTTTCCTGCCCCTGGATGAGCCCGTACTTGAACCCGGTGTAGTCGGGCAGGATCTGGTACACTTCCTTTGGCGGGGGCAGGTCGGGCTGGCCCGACCCGAAGGAGATCATGCCGTCTCCCCGCACGCCGATGAACATAGCCGCTGTCAGATCTTTTCTGCCGCTCACTGAGGCCACCCATCCCATTGAAATGACATTCCCCAGCTATATTTCATGTTCGGGCCGGGAATTCAAGCGCTTTCATACAGTGCAGGGCAGGGGCGTTCACCATTTCTTTACCTTTTGCCTCCTTTTCTTTTCCCCATCAATCCTGTACATAAGGGATCATTGATATGCAGTGCGCACTGAAGGAGGTTTGCATGGACAATCCCGCCAGCGGTCTGGACATACTCTTCAACCCCAGGAGCGTCGCCGTCATCGGCGCCTCGAACAACTGGAACAAGTGGGGCTACTCGACCTTCGTGAACCTGACGGGCTCCTTTGCGGGGCCGGTCTATCCGGTGAACCGCCGCGAGGAAGCGGTGCTCGGGTGCCGGGCGTACCGGAGCGTGCTCGACATCGAAGGCGACGTCGACCTCGCCGTGTTCGTGATCCCGGCGCCTGCAGTGCCCGACGCCATGCGCGACTGCGTCCGCAAGGGGGTCAGGACAGGCGTCATCATCTCGGCCGGATTCCGGGAGACCGGGCCCGAGGGCCGTGCCCTGGAGAACGAGGTCCTGCGCATCGCCCGGGAGGGGGGCTTGAGGTTCGTGGGGCCGAACTGCATGGGCCTGTGGAGCGCGCCCGCGAGGCTGAGGGCCTACATGTTCGCCCTGCCTTCGATGGACGGGCCTGCCGCCTTCGTGACCCAGGGCGGGAACGTTGGCGGCTCCATCATGACCTCGGCCTACGAGCGGGGCCTGGGCTTCAGGCGCTACGTGAGCTGCGGCCCTGCGGCAGACATCCAGCTTGAGGACTACCTGGCGCACTTCGGCCAGGACGACGAGGTCAAGGTGGTCCTTGCCTACATCGAGGGCCTGAGCGACGGCAAGCGTTTCCTCGACACAGTATCGCAGGTGTGCCTGAAAAAACCGGTCATCGTCTACAAGCCCGGCCGCTCCGAGGCGGTCGCCAAGGCCATCCTCTCCCATTCGGGCTCCCTGGCGGGCAGCGACGAGATCTTCGACAAGGCCATGAGGAAGGCGGGCGTCACCCGCGTCCACTCCCCCGAAGAGCTCCTCGACACGGCCATCGGGTTCCTCACCCAGCCCCTTCCCAAGGGGCGGAACGTGGGCATCGTCACCGGCGGCGGCTCCTTCGGGGTCATCTGCGCGGAGGACTGCGCAGCGGCCGGGCTCGAGGTGCCGGAGCTCCCCGAACCGTCCATCGAGGCCCTGAGCGCCATCTTCCCGCCGAGGTGGAGCCGAGGCAACCCGGTGGACCCGGCAGGGGACCGGAACTTCATCGCCTACTACCTCGCACCCAAGATCATCCTCGAGCTCGACGGGATCGACGCGCTCATCTTCATGGGGTTCGGGAGCCTGGCGGGGATATCCCGCATGCTGCGCTCCGGCGGACAGAAGGTCTTTGTCCACCACATCCCGGAGATGCTCTCGGGCATCGAGGGGAGCACCGAGCTCATCGGGGAGGTGGCCGACGCGCTCCTGGCCGGGGACAGCGGGCGTGTCCGGGGGCTCGTGGATCCCTGGCTCCCCTTCGTGGCCCTCCTGTTCGGCTCGGACGTAAAGACCGTGGACGCCTTCATGGACATCCTCCTGAGCAGTCCCGTCCTCCGCAGGGCCCTGGCCAAGACCGTCAGCGCCTTCTCCCTCGTCGCCCGCCAGGGCGAGGCGGGGCTGGAGAAGATCCTGGAGCTCCTGGATGACATGATCGCCCTGCTCATGGCCCACTACCTCCTCACCTACCGGAAGCCCATCCTGTCCACGAGCTTCTCTGAGATGCCCCAGCCCATCAAGGGCGCGTCCCACCCCTACACCACCTCGGCCAAGGCGGTGAGCGTGCTCTCGAAGCTGGTGGACTACCGGGAGCACCTGGAGCGGGCGGGTGCGTTCAGGCACGAGCTGCAGCTCTGCACGCTCCTGAACAGGGTGGAGGAAGGTCGCGGGGCCGAAGGAGACGTGCCCGCATACGCCCGGCACCAGGGGTGACCGCTCAAGCGGTGCCTGTTGCGGGCATGACAAGGCCTCCTGGTCGGGGCCCGCGGACTCCTTCAGGTGCAGCCCAGTCGAAGGCCGTCCAGAGGGGAGGGTTTTCCCGAGCGGTCAGAACCTCAGGGAATACCCTATGAACAGCCTCCTGCCGTCATAGCCAGCCACGGGCCCGCCCGAGCCGTCCTCGCCGGTCCCCAGGAACGCGTCGTTGATGAAGGAGGTGATGAAGTACCCCTGGGCCATGCCTGCGAGCACGTCGGTGGGGTAATGGGCCCCCGCCTCGACCCGGGCCCAGGCGGTCGCTGCCGTGAGGGCGTACATGCCGATGTCGAGGGCTGTCTTGGCCCCCTGCGGGATGTTCATGGCATCGACGTTCCGGGAGGCGAGGTTGGTGAAGGCGGCGACGTTGGCCGCGTGGCCGGACGGGAAGCTCTTGTCGTTGTGTTTGTTGGGCCGTTCCCTGCCCGCAGCCGCCTTTACCCATTCCGCGACCCTCTCGTCCGCGTTCCCGATGCTCAGCAGGAGCGCTGCCGCGGCCGGGACGTAAAATCTGGGAGAGGTCACCGCGTTGCAGGCGGATGTGACGATCTTCGACCACCCGGGCGTGAACGTCGCGTCCTCACCCCAGCGCCTGCTGTTGCCCATGGTGCCGCACCCCGTCAGGAACAGGAAAAGGGCGAGAAGGATCATGGCCGTATGCTTCCGGCACTGCGGACAGGTTCTCGGGAAATACATGGATCGAACCTCCCGTGTGAATTCCCTTCCCCGGCGGTGAGCCGGCGAAGGGGTTCGACAGCAATATAAAACCGATGCCAGGCGCCTTGGGATCTTCGTATTCATACGGCTGGACAGGGTATAACAGGGGGCTTATGGTGCTGCGGTCCATGGGCTGCGAAATCTCGGCCAGAAAGGGGAGATGCCCGCAGCCTTCCTGCTTGCCGGGAGCGAAGGCTGCGTGTGCGGGGATGCACGGGCGTCCATTTCATGCAGTTGAAGTCCGCGCCCCAGGCCCGGGGCCCTGCGAGCACGGCCATGAGGGTCATGCAACAGGCCCGTGTGCCATGTGCTCGAGGCGCCTGATCCTCTCGTCCAGGGGAGGGTGGGTGGAGAACAGGGTGGACAGAGACCTCCCCTTGAGGGGGTTCACGATGAACAGGTGTGCGGTCACGGGGTTCACGCTCGCGGGGGCCTGGCATGTGGCGGACTCGAGCTTCCGGAGGGCGTCGGCAAGGGCCAGCGGGTCGCCCGACATGTCCGCCCCGCTCTCGTCCGCCTGGTACTCCCGCGACCGGGAGATGGCCATCTGCACGATCATGGCGGCAATGGGCGCAAGGAAGGCCACCAGGAGCGTGCCCAGGATCCCTGCCCGGTTGCCTCCCCTCCGGCCGCCCACTCCGAAGATGGCTGCGAACCGGGCCATCCTGGCGAGGAGGAAGATGGCCCCTGCCACCGTTGCGGCGATGCTCGAGATGAGCACGTCCCGATTCTGCACGTGGGAGAGCTCATGGGCGATGACCCCCTTGAGCTCCCGCTCGTCCATGATATCGAGGATGCCCTGGGTGACCGCCACCGCCGCGTGGTGAGGGTTGCGTCCCGTGGCAAAGGCGTTGGGCATCGGCAGGTCCATCAGGTAGATCTTCGGCATGGGAAGGCCCTGGGCCGCGGTGAGCGCCCTGACCATGGAATGCAGCTCAGGCCTCTGGTCTTCCCTGATCTCGCGAGCCCGGTACATGGCGAGCACGATACGGTCCGAGAACCAGTACGACACGAAGTTCATGACCCCGGCGAAGATCAGGGCGACAATCATCCCCTGCCTGCCCCCGATGAGGTTGCCGATGAAGATCAGGAGCAGGGTCAGCGACACCAGCAGGATGAAGGTCTTCATGGTATTCATGCGTCCCCCCAGGCCCGATCCCAATAAAAAAGCCTCACTCTCACGCCGCCCGAAAGGGCGTCGGTACATAAAGGACATGTACGGATACGGTTCAGGATCTCAAGAGAGCGGTCCCCGGGGGACCGGAAGGCGGCAACCCGGGGGCCGGGGGTGCATCCGTGGTCTGGTGTGTCATCATCTGAATACATATCGGGACAGCATGCCATGGCGTCATGGGGGAAACGGCTCTCCCGGAGGGAAGGAGAACAGAGATGGAACGCACAGAGCGGGATTGCCCGAGCCCCGGGAAGGACACCTGGGTGTCCTCCGAGCTCACCTGTGTCACCTGCGCGGAGCACGGGTCATTCCATGCCTTCATATACGACATCAATCCAAACAGCGTCTGCCTGGTGACCGACCACGAGCTCAGGCCCGAGGACGTGGTCACCGTCCGCACCGAGGGGGGAGACGAGACCGGGGTCCGGTTCGAAGGGGCCACCGGGGTCGTGCAGTGGTCGAGGGAGGTGGAGCGCGGGAAACGCTCTCTCTACCTGGCAGGGGTGAGGATGCCGGGCTCGAGGAAAGGGGAGGAGGAGGCCTGCCGGATGTGCGGCATTTCCACGGACGCCCGGGAGGTCGTCTTCGGCCACGGCGTGGTCTGGCTCTGCCCCGAGTGCCATGAGCACCTGAAGGAGCAGCCCGAGCTGCTCGACCAGATCACGGACAGGTTCCTCATCGGGAACCCACTATAATGAACGCCCTATGAAGGCACTTCCATCGGGGTCGGGGTCGAAAGGAATTCAGTATCGGAATCGAAAGGAATATTGATCGACCCCGATACCGACCCCGACCCCGATGAAGGCGGGGAAAAACCGTAGGCCAGGTGAGTTGATCAGATCTTCCTGCCCGGAAGGCTCAGGGACGCGGAGATCCCGCCGTCCACGGGCAGGGCCTGGCCCGTGATGTAGCTCGCCTCGTCGCTGGCCAGGAAGAGGATGGCCCACGCCACCTCTTCGGGGTGAGCGGCCCGCCTGAGCTCGCTGTACTTGCCTACCTGGTCGCTCTTGCCCGTCTGGCGGGCCCAGTCGAAGAAGGGCTGCATCATGCCGGTCTCGATGAGGCCGGGGCAGACCGCGTTGATGCGCACGCCGAAGCTCCCCACCTCGCAGGCGGAGGTCTGAGTGAAGTTGATGAGCGCCGCCTTGCAGGCGCTGTAGGCGTTGCCCCCCGCGCCGGAGCGGATGCCGGCCACCGAGGCGATGTTGACGATGGAGCCCGTGCGCCGCTCCTTCATGTGGCCGATGACATGCTTCACGGCATAGACAGGGCCCATGAGGTTGACCTCGAACACCCGGTGCCACTCCTCGGAGGTCTGGCCCTCGAGGGGGTCCAGCGTGCCGGCGATCCCGGCGTTGTTCACGAGGATATCGACGGCCCCGTAAGCCTCGAGCCCGAGACCGACGAGACCCTTGACCTGCTCCTCGGACGACACGTCCACGAGGGACGACACCACCCGGCCGCCCGCGGCCCTGACCTCGTCGCATACCTGCGCGAGGCTTTCCTCCTGCACATCGGCGAGTACGAGGCGCGCGTCTTCCCGGGCGAAGAGCAGGGCGCAGGCCCTGCCGATGCCGCTGGCCGCACCGGTGATGATCGCGCTCTTCCCATCCAGACGTCCGGACATGAATACCTCCTCATAGAGAGTTATTATCAATCATTCATACATTAATCATTGAACCATGGCGCCGTTCAAGTGGAATCCCGTCCCATGGGTCAGGCGGCCTCATCCCTGCCACTGGTAGATCTCCAGCGGTATGGCGTCGTCGGGCCCGAACTCGATCCCCTCGGCCTCGAGGAGCTTGCGCTGGAGCAGGCCCCCGAACTGGGGGTGAAGGCTGATGCGGCCCCGGGCGTTGATGATACGGTGCCAGGGCACGTCCGTGCCCTCGATGAGGGTGTGGAGCGCATACCCCACCTGCCGGGCATGACCCGGGATGCCGGCCATGACCGCGATCTGGCCGTAGGTGGCGACCCGTCCCCTGGGGATGGCCCGCACGGCGTCGAAGATGTTCTTGTAGGTGATTCCTGCCATGAACTCACTCCTGAGATGCGGGCAGCAGATGTGCCCTGTAGTCACCTGGACCGGTTGTGTTATTGTTGAACGACGCCATGGGCTCACTCCTGAGATGCTGGCAGGAAATGTGCCCGGTGGTCAATAAAACTTTCGGCGGCGTAGATGATCAGGGCCAGCCACACGATGCCGAACCCGACGAGCTTCGTGAGATCGAACGGCTCACGGTATACGAGCACGCCGATGAGGAACTGGAGCGTGGGCGCGATATACTGGAGAATGCCGACCAGCGAGAGCGGGATGCGCCTGGCCGCAGACGAGAACAGGAGCAGGGGCACCATGGTGACGAGCCCGGTCCCGGCGAGGAGCGCGCACGTCATGGGACCGGCGCCCGGAAACGCGCCGCTGCCGTTCACATCGGCATATGCGAGGAACGCCACCGCGGGCAGGAGCAGGGTTCCGGTCTCCAGGGTGAGGCCTTCGAGTGATCCCAGGGGCGCGGTCTTCTTCACCAGGCCGTAGAGGCTGAAGGTCACGGCCAGGGAGAGCGCGATCCAGGGCAGGGCCCCGTAGGCAAGGGTCAGGTACAGCACGCCCGAGGCCGCCAGGGCGATGGAGAGGGTCTGCCACGGCCTGAGGCGCTCTCGGAAGAAGACCACGCCCAGGAGCACGCTCAGGAGGGGGTTGATGAAGTACCCCAGGCTGGTCTCCACGATGAAGCCCGCTCCCACGGCCCAGATGTAGATGAGCCAGTTCACCCCGATGAGGAGGGCCGCGGCCGTGTAGGTCCCGAGCACCCGCCGGTCGCCTGCGCTGCGCTTGAGGTCGCCGAACCTGGCCGTGGCGAGGATGACGGCCAGCAGCGTGAGGAACGACCAGAGGATGCGGTGGGAGAGCACCTCCACTGCAGGCACCTCCCGGAGCCACTTCCAGTACACCGGAAGCAGTCCCCACAGGGCGTATGCAACGGCAGCGCTGACGATCCCCCTCTTCACGTGTTCCCTCCTGTCCGCCTCACCCGGGCTATCTGCCCAGCCTGATCATGCCTTCTTCCATGGTTTTCCCATCTCCGGCACAGGCGATGTCAAAGAGGCCCGCCGTGACCTTGGGGATCTCGCGGACGAACGCCCCCGGCACTTCCGGGATCCGGTCAGAAAACATGCTCATACTGCCTCCTTCGAGATGATACCCGCGTACGGGGCCTCATGCTCGATGATGCGGAACACCGCGTCCTCGAGAGCCTCCACGACTACGAGGCCAGGGCCCCGGGCTGACCATAACGAGGCCTGCGCCAGGATGTGGTCCGCAGGATCGTTTTCCTGGGTTACCCATATCACACCCTCGAGGCAGAGCACAGTGCATCCCTGCGGCACGTGTGGAAGACCGAGCGCCTGCCCCCTCCTCAACAACCTTGCTTTCATGCCCGAGTATCCCTTCATGCGAGTCCTCCGCCGGTCATGCTTTTCCCCTTCATGAAGGCAGGATAGAGGTTTTCGCTCAGGGAAAACAGATGCAGCGCCCGGGAATTGTATCGATAGCAATTTGAGTTTATAGTGAGCTGTACCGGTCGAGAACGACCCCAACTGTATCTACCGCACGGGAAACGTCTCGCATATGATGAGGACACTGGAGGATGTTATGGAAGTTCTCAGGAGAGGGCACCTGTACGAGGACGTGGCGGACAGCATCTGCCACATGGTCCGGTGCGGCACCTACCGCGCAGGGGACCGGATACCGTCCATCCGGGCCCTGAGCAGCCAGATGGGGGTGAGCATCACCACGGCCATGGAGGCCTACCGCCTCCTGGAGGATCGGGGTATCGTGGAGGCGCGGCCCCAGTCCGGGTACTACGTCCGCTCCCTCCTGGCGAACACCATCTCCATGCCCCCGGTCTCGAAGGCGGACATGAGCCCGGTAACCTGCTGCGTGGAAAAGATCGTGGGCAAGGTGTTCAAGGACTGTCTGGGTCCGGTGGAGGTCCAGCTCGGGACCAACATCCCCAACATCGACCTCCTCCCGGTGGACAGGCTGAACAGGTGCCTGGCCTCGGCCGCGCGCTCGCTGGGTGCGCAGAGCGTGTCGTACTGCTTCCCGGGCGACGAGAGGCTCCGTACCCAGATCGCCAAGCGTGCTGCGACCGCGGGGTGCACCCTCTCGCCCGAGGACGTGCTCATCACCTCGGGCTGCCAGGAGGCCGTGTACGTCGCGCTCAAGTCCGTGTGCAGGCCCGGCGACACGGTGGTCATCGAGTCGCCCATGTTCTTCAACCACCTCCAGATCATGCAGGGACTGGGGCTCAAGGTGGTGGAGGTCCCCTCGAGCCCGGAGACGGGCATCAGCCTGGACGCCCTGAGGTACGTGCTCGAGGACACGGAGGTGAAGGCCTGCCTGCTCATCCCGAACTTCAGCAATCCCCTGGGGTGCTGCATCCCGGACAGCCACAAGGCAGAGCTCGCGCAGCTCCTGGCACGGCACGGCGTGCCCCTCATCGAAGACGACGTGTACGGGGACTTGAGCTTCACGAACCAGCGCCCCCGGGTGGTGAAGGCCTACGACGACACGGGCATGGTGATCCTGTGCTCGTCCTTCTCGAAGACCCTGGCGCCGGGGTACCGGGTGGGGTGGATCGCACCGGGGCGGTTCAAGGCCGACATCGAGCACCAGAAGATCCTCAGCAACATCGCCACGGCCACGCCCCCCCAGCTCGCGGTTGCCGAGTTCCTGGCGGGCGGCGGCTACGACCACCTCATGAGGAAGGTCCGCAGGGCGTATGCCCGCCACGTCTCCCTCATGACCGACGCCGTGGTGCGGCATTTCCCCAAGGGCACGAACGTGAGCAGGCCTGCCGGGGGTTTCTTCCTCTGGGTGGAGCTGCCCGGAAGCATCGACTCGCTCCTCCTGTACGAGCAGGCCAGGGCCCGCGGGATCAGCGTGGCCCCCGGCCCCATCTTCACGGTGCGCGACAAGTACCGCAACTACATCCGCTTAAGCGCGGCGAACTGGGACAAGGGGGTCGAGGACGCGGTCAGGACCCTGGGCAGCCTGGCCGGGATGCAGGGTTAGGGCTGCCGGGCAGGCCAGCCCCTCAGGAGATGGGAAAGACGGCGAAGATGAAGGCGCTCCACACCGAGTGGCAGACGATGAGCGTGTCGAGCCGGCCGTATCTCAGGTAGAGGAGCCCCCAGAACGCGCCTGCCACGGCCGCTGCGCCGACGAGCATGAAGTTGAGCGAGCAGAGGTGGATGCCGGTGTAGATCGTGGTGGCGACAGCAAAGCCCTGCCACCTCCCGAATCGTTCCATGAGCCCCTTCTGAAGGTAACCACGCCAGAAGATCTCCTCGCAGGGGCCGGTGACGAAGAGCAGGAGGAGAAAGATCACCCACGTCGAAAACCCCTGGCCCTTGCCGTAGATGGCCCCCACCTGGTCCGGGGCGAAGGGGAAGACGAGGGAGGAGACGAAGTGCCCGGTCCAGAACACGAGCCAGAGCAGGGCAGCCAGCAGGATGCCCTCGGCGACGGCCCGGGGGTCGAACCTCAGGGTGTTTTCCTTCAAGGCGCCCGCACGCACGGCGATGACCCCGAGGATAGACGCGGAGAGGGTGATCTTGATCCAGAAGTTCAGCACCTCCATGGAGAAGGAGAAAAACCAGAGCACAAAGGCCAGGGCAACCGCAGGCCAGACGATCCCGGGCCGGTAGGTCATCCCACGAACCCCTGGATCACGAGGCCCGTCACGAGGAGGATGCCGAAGGCCGTGTCGAGCTGGGCGGTCCTGGCGTCGGCATCGGAGGGGATCTGCCTTTCCATCTGGCGCAGGAGCTTGACGGCCACGGGCAGGGACAGGAAGACGAGCAGCCCCCACATGGTGAGCACGCCCGAAAGAGCGATGGCCAGGGTGGTCGCGTAGGCCAGGCACACGAGCGCCAGGTAGGCGTGGATGCCTGCCTTGGGTCCGAGCATCATGGCGATGGTTTTGATATGCTGCTTTCGGTCGTGCTCGATGTCACGGATGTTGTTGGCGAAGAGGACCAGGGCCACGAGGGTGCCGAAGGGGATCGACACGAGGAAGGCATCGAAGCTCAGCGCCCGGCGCTGCACGTAGTAGGCTCCCTCCACCATGAGGGGGCCCCACATGAGGAACACCGAGAGCTCGCCGAGCGCGACGTACTTGTACTTCATGGGCGGCGCGGTGTAGCCCAGCCCCGCGATCACGCCGATGACGCCGATGAAGAGCACCGTGGGCCCGCTCACCCAGGTGAGGTAGAGCCCGATGGCCGCGGCGAGGGCAAAGGACGCAAGGCCGGCCGTAAGGACCTGGCGCGCGGGGATGAGGCCCTGAACGATCACGTGGGGACGGTATTTCGCTGTTTCCGCTTCCTCGCTGTCCACGCCGAACCTGGTGTCGTAGTAGTCGTTCACGAGGTTCGTGCCCGCGTGCATGAGCACCGCGCCGAAGGCGGTGAGGAGGTAGAGGGGCCAGGAGAAGCCGCCGTCTATGGCGGCCAGCGCGCTGCCCACGCTCACCGAGATGAGGGTCATGGTGAAAGACCACGGCCGCGTCGAAAGAAACCAGTTCTTCAAGAGTCCCATCGCCACCTGCCCCTTCAGCACGCCGGAAGGCCGCTGATTTCCTTGGAATTGACTCCTGATAATGGAAGACCGTGCGGGCTGTCAACACCCTGGTTGTGACGGAAACAATATGCTTTAAAATCAATACTCAAGAAAAAAGGGTTCTTTTCCGAAATAGATACCTATGGGAAACGATGCCCGGAAACCAGGAAAGCGGTCATGAAGTGGAACATCCTGATCGTTGACGATTCGAACGTGGTCAAGGCAGTGCTCATGAAGGCCCTGTCCGAGAGCGGTGCACCCATCGCCAAGGTCTTTGACGCGTCGAACGGCCGGGACGCCCTCGAGGTCCTCAAAGCATCCCCCATCGACATCGTGTTCGCCGACATCAACATGCCGGTCATGAACGGGGTGGAGCTCGTGGAGAACATGTCTGCGGACCCCGGCCTGAAAGGCATCCCCGTGGTCATTATCTCCACGGACGGCAGTCAGGAGCGCATGGAGCACCTCAGGTCCATGGGTGTCCGGGCATACGTCCGCAAGCCCTTTACCCCCGAACAGATCCGCACCGTGGTCAGAGAGGTCATGCTTGGGCGCTGACAGCAACCTTTCCCGCCAGGCCCTCGAGCAGGCCGTGCTCTCCGTGTTCAAGGCCATGACCGGGGTTTCCGCGTCGGTTGCCGATCCCGAAGGCGTCGCCCCCTTCGAGTCGCCCCTCGTGAACGCGCGCATCAGCTTCACCGGCCCCTGCTCCGGAGACATCGGGCTTCTCATCGAGCCGCCGCTGGACGGCCTCATCGCGTCGCACATGCTCGGCATCGACCCCAAAGAGCCGCTCCTCCAGGACATGATCGACGATGCGGTCAAGGAGATGGTCAACGTGGTGTGCGGTCAGTTCCTCACCCTCACCTTCGGCAGCAGGCCGGTGTTCTCCCTGGGCATACCCATCGTGCTGTCCCTGGGCCCGAAGGTCTGCAACTCCCTGCTCCAGGGCAGGACCCTGTCCGTGTTCAAGGCGGAAGGCCTCACCATCCTGGGCAGCGTGCGTGTCAAGGAGACATAGGAGCACAGGAATACCCGGGCGCCGGATATCATGGCCCTGCGCTTTCTGCTTTCCCGGCTGATCTCTTCAAGATAACAGCTCTCCCTTCAGCTCTCTTTCCCGAACCATGTTTTCATTATCCCCCGTGCACGGCGAATGCCGCGGCAGGGGCGAGGTATCCCTTGACCACAGTATAAAGAGGTACTAATGATCACTGCCATGCTCCATGCATTCATGAACACGCTCACGGGCGAGTGCGGGGTCGGGGCGGGCCAGGCCGTGCTCGCGTGCTGCTCCGGCGGCATCGACTCCATGGTGCTCCTCGACCTGCTCGTGCAGGCTTCAGGGCCTCTGCGCCTGAAGGTGGGCGTGGTGCACGTGGACCACGGCATCAGGAAGGATGCCACTGACGCCAGCTTCGTCTCCGGCCGCTGCCGGGGGCTCGGGATCCCCTGCCACGTGTACCCCTTAAGCCTGTCCCGGGGGGAGCCGAACCTCGAGGAGAAGGCCAGGCTCGGCAGGTACGCGAGGATCCGGGAGTGCATGGGGGCCCACGGCTATGACGCCGCCGCAACGGGCCACACCCTTGACGACCAGGCCGAGACCATCCTGTACCGCATCATAAGGGGAAGCGGCATCCGGGGCATGGGCGGCATGGAGCACCGGGGCGAAGGCGGCCTCGTCAGGCCGCTCATCGGCTTCACGAGAGGCGAGATCGAGGCCTATGCGGGAGAGCGGGGCATCCCCCACGTCGAAGACTGTACGAACGAGGACACCACCATCGCGCGCAACCTCATCCGCCACGAGATCATCCCCCTCATGAAGAGGATCAATCCCGAGGTCGCCGTGTCCGTCGCCCGCCTGGGCAGGATCGCGCGGGAAGAGGGCGGTCACGTTGAGAACCTGTCGCTGCGCCTCGAGTGCGACGCCCGGGTCCTCGACTGGGGGGCGGTCCGGGCGTATCGGCTGGACAAGCTGCGGGAGGCGCCGAAGGCCGTGCTCAAGCGCCTGGTGATCAGGGTGCTCTCTGCCCTGGTGGACGAGCCCAGGGGGGTCGACGCCGTGCAGGTCCAGGGGGTGGTCGACGTGATCGAGGGCAGGAAGGCGGGCCACACGGTGAAGAGGCGGGTTACGGCGCGGATCGACGGGGACGGGCTGGTGTTCTTCCCCGCAGGCCCGGGCCCGTTCTACGGCCTTGATATCCGCGAATCCGGGGTGTATAGGATTACGCCCCTGAATGTCGAGGTGCGGATCACAGGCAGGCTCTCCGGAGCAATGCGCCTGACATCCCCTTCGAAGGGGGCCAGGATCGGGGGCAAGCGGGTGGTGAGGCTCCTGGCGGAGCGCGGCGTCATGGCTGCGCTGCGGCCGTTCTGGCCCGTGCTCGTATCCGGGGGCGAGGTGGTGTCCGTTGCCGGCCTCCTGGATTCGCAGGCAGGACCGACCACCGAATTTCCGCTCGCCGGACAGGGCTGAGCGCACACGGACAAGGGACAGGCACCATGGAACCGAACGCACAACAGACCTTTCAGCAGGGCCTTGCCTCGGCGATGGCCATAGGACCGCTGCCCGCGCCCCTGAAGGCCCTCGTCACGGCCTCGGTCCTGATGCAGGAGAAAAAGACGGTCCTGTGGCTCGTGGAGAGCACGGACGAGATGTACCGGGCGCAGGAAGACTTGAGCGCCTTCCTCGAGCCTTCCCGCATTGCCATCTACCCCCCGCCCGACGTCAGGCCCTACCAGGACGACAGCCCCTCGAAGGAGATCGCTGCCCGGCGCATCGCGCTCCTGTCGATCCTGCTCCACGGGGAGGCGGTGGTGGTCGTGGCGCCCTTCGACGCCATCGTGCTGCCGCTCATCCCGGCCTCAGAGCTGGCCTCGAGCATCATGCGCATCGGGACGGACCAGGACATCGACCGCGAGGAGGTCTCCCGCAGGCTCGTGCAGATGGGGTACACCCGCGAGGCCCTGGTGGACGACATCGGCCAGTTCAGCATGCGCGGCTCCATCATCGACATCTACTCCCCAGGCATGTCCGAGCCCGTGCGAATCGACCTCTGGGGCGACACGGTGAGCTCCATCAGGGTGTTCAACCTCGCGAACCAGCGCTCGGGCAGGGAGGTCGCCTCGGCCGTGATCCTGCCCGCCAGCGAGATCCTCCTCGACTCGGGCCACGTGAAGAACGCGCGGCCGTGGCTGAGGAGGATGAAGGACACCCGGATGGCGGCGCTCATCAGCGACATCGAGCAGGGCATCTATCCCCCGGGCATCGAGTCCTACCTGCCCCTGTTCTACGAGCAGGCCGCCACCATCTTCGACTACCTCCCCGCCGGGGGCATCGTCTCCTGCCCGGACGACTCCATCCTCGACCTGTGGTGGGAGAACGTCTCGGCCCGGTTCAGCCACGGGTACGAGCGCCTGGGCGACGAGCAGGGCAGGTACCTGCCCCCGGACGAGATCCTCCTGTCGAGGGACGCGATCGCTTCGGGCCTGGCCCGCATGGCGAGGCGCATCTCCACCTCGCTGGCCTCCGCAGGCGACTGTCCGGATTTCCGTTCCCTGCCTCCGGCGCCCGCGGGCAAGACGAGCGACTTTCTGATGGACACCATCCGGGGGTACCGGGAGGAAGGGCTCGACGTGTTCCTCTTCGCCGGCACGAGCATGCTCGCTGAGCGTGTCTCGTACGCGCTGACCAGCCGCGACATGACGCCAGCGGCCGCCACCGGGCCCTCGATCCTCACCCGCTCCGGGTGGGGAGGCAGGCTCTATCTGGTGGAGGGGTCGCTGTCGAACGGGTTTGCGCTCCCCACCCTGGGCATGGCCGCCATCTCCGCGGACGAGATCCTGGGGGTGAAGAAGCGCAGGAAGCGCTCGGCGGGCGGCGGCGCACCGCTCTTGAACCCCTTCACCCAGCTCAACGTGGGCGATCCGGTGGTGCACCAGGAGAACGGCATCGGCATCTTCCGGGGCGTGACCCGCCTGGAGCTCGACGGGTTCAAGAGCGACTTCATCCTGCTGGAGTACCTGGGAGGGGACAAGCTCTACGTGCCGGTCTACCGCCTCGGGCTGCTCCAGCGCTACATCGGCGACACCGACGCCTTCCTCATCGACAAGCTGGGCGGCACCCGCTGGGCCAAGGCCACCCAGAAGGCCAGGGAGTCGGTGGCAAAGCTGGCGAACGAGCTCCTGGAGATCTATGCCAGGCGGGAGAGCTCCGTGGGCTTCACCTACGACACCTCGGCCGCGGTGGTTGAGGAGTTCGAGGACACCTTCCCCTTCGAGGAGACCGAGGACCAGCTCAAGGCCGTGGAGGACGTGTACGGCGACATGGCTTCCCGCAGGCCCATGGACCGGCTCATCTGCGGGGACGTGGGCTACGGCAAGACAGAGGTGGCCCTGCGGGCCGCCTTTGCCGCGGTCATGTCCGGCAGGCAGGTAGCCATGCTGGTGCCCACGACGCTGCTGGCCAGGCAGCACCTGAACACCTTCAGGGAGCGGTTCTCGGCCTGGCCATTCCGGGTGGAGGGCATCTCGGGGTTTACGACCCCGTCCCACAACCGGGAGGTCGTCGAGGATCTCGAGAAGGGCAAGGTGGACGTGATCATCGGCACCCACGCCCTCCTGACGGACAGGGTGAAGTTCAGGGACCTGGGCCTCCTCATCGTGGACGAGGAGCACCGGTTCGGGGTCAAGGACAAGGAGAGGATCAAGTCGAAGCGCGCTGAGGTGGACATCCTCACGCTCACCGCCACGCCCATCCCCCGCACCCTGAACATGGCCATCTCGGGCATCCGCGACCTGTCCATCATCGAGACCCCGCCGGTGGACCGCAAGTCCATCGAGACCGTGGTGAGCAGGTACGACGAGGAGACGATCGGGCAGGTCATCACCCGCGAGCTCCAGCGGGGGGGCCAGGTCTTTTTCGTGCACAACCAGGTGGCCACCATCGAGACCATGGCGGCCAGGCTCGAGGGGCTCGTCCCCGGCGCCCGGGTGGGGATCGCCCACGGCCAGATGTCCCGCAAGGACCTCGAGCACGTCATGGAGGAGTTCCTCGACCGCAGCGTGAACGTGCTCGTCACCTCGGCCATCATCTCGTCGGGCATTGACATTCCGTCCGCGAACACCATCATCATCAACAGGGCCGACAAATTCGGCCTGGCCGACCTCTACCAGCTCAGGGGAAGGGTGGGGAGGTCCAAGGTGAAGGGGTTTGCCCTGCTGCTCACCCCGGAGGTGGGGCAGATCACCCGGGACGCCCGCAAGCGCCTCGCCGCCATCAAGGAGTACGAGTCGCTGGGCGCCGGGTTCCAGATGGCGCTCAGGGACATGGAGATCCGGGGCGTGGGCGACATCCTGGGCAGGGCCCAGTGGGGCCACGTCACCGCCATTGGCTACGAGCTCTACCAGCAGATGCTGAAAGAGGCGGTGGATTCGCTCCAGGGCAAGGAGGTGGTGAGCGAGGTCGACCCGGAGATCCAGCTCCAGGTCAACGCCTACATCCCCGAGGAGTACTGCCCGGACGGCCACCTGAGGCTGGGGCTCTACAAGCGCCTCTTCTCCGCCGAGGCCCGGGAGCTCCCGGGGCTGGCCGAGGAGATCACCGACCTCTACGGCGAGATGCCCCAGCCGGTCCGCGAGCTCATCACCATCGCCGAGATCAGGGACCGGATGAAGAAGCTCCGCCTGAAAAAGGTCGAGCGCCAGGACAACCGGCTGCGGGTGTATCTGGGCCGCGACAGCGTCATCAACCTCGAGGACCTCATAGACCTGGTCACCCGGAAGTTCGGCCGGCTCTACCCCCAGGGGATAGCGGAGTTCCCCATCGGCGAGGAGCACGCGTCGAACGAGATACGGGAGATCCTCTACCGCATCGCCTGAGGCATGAGGACGAGGCCCGCCGCCCCACGTTTTTTGTGGAAGCGCAAAAGCAAAAGATATGCTATCGGGAATGGGAAGCAGCACGACAGTGAGGGGTGAACTCGGATGAGAGCAGTGCCGTACCGGTCATGGATGCGCATGATCCCCTGTCTGGCGCTCGCGCTCTGCCTGTACGGTCAGGCGCAGGCCAAGATGATAGACGGGATCGTGGCCGTGGTGGACAACAGGATCATCATGGACTCGGACCTCCAGAAGAGGATGGTGGAGCTCGGGGCCCCGGCGAACAGCAAGGTGGCCGAGCGGCAGGTCCTGGAGCTCATGGTGGAAGACATCGTCATCGAGAAGATCTACAAGTCCATGGGCCTGCCTCAGGTCAGGGAAAGCGAGGCCAGAAAGGTCGCCGAGGAAGCGAAGCTCTCGCTCGAGACCGCGAGGATCTACCTCATGAAGAACACCCTCATGGAGATGATGGTCAGGGCCAGGGTGGTGATCACGGAAAACATGATCAAGAGCTACTACGACTCCCGTCCCGAGTACAAGGGCAAGGAGTCGGTGAGGCTCAAGCAGATCATCGTCACGGAGGACGAGGCCAAGGTGCAGAAGGTCATGGAGGAGCTCAAGTCCGGCACGTCCTTCGATGACGCGGCAAAGGCCCACTCCGACATCCTCCCTCCGGGCGGCCCGGACATCGGCTGGATCCCCATCGAGGACCTGTCCGACGAGGTGATGAAGCACGTGGCCACGGCGAAGGCCGGGGACACCGTCGGCCCCATCGCGATCAAGGGCGGCCAGGCCGTCTACCAGATCGTGGAGAAGCGCTTCGTGGGGAAGCGGAGCTACGACGAGGTCAGAGAGGAAATCCGTACGGCCCTCGAGAAGAAATACCAGCAGGAAGCGTTCAATTACTGGCTTCGCAAGATGATGACCCAGTATTTCATCGGTATATACATTTAAAGGCAGCGAGATCAGCCCTGAAGGGATCCGAAGCCGTCTCGGCACCGCACCATCCCCGTTCCGCCGCTGCCTGCACACGGAGCAGCAATGAAGGAATTCATCGAGATAAAGGGAGCATGTGAGCACAACCTCAAAGGGGTCGACGTCCGCATCCCCAGAAACAAGTTCGTGGTCGTCACCGGGGTGTCCGGCTCGGGCAAGTCGTCGCTTGCCTTCGACACCCTCTACGCCGAGGGCCAGAGGCGCTACGTCGAGTCGCTGAGCGCCTATGCCCGGCAGTTCCTGGAGCAGATGCCCAAGCCCCAGGTGGAGTCCATCGAGGGCCTCTCGCCTGCCATCGCCATCGAGCAGAAGACCACCTCCAACAACCCCCGGTCCACAGTGGGGACGGTCACGGAGATCTACGACTACATGCGCGTGCTCTTCGCCCGCATCGGCACTCCCCACTGCCCGCAGTGCGGGGCGGTCATCGAGTCCATGACCGTGCAGCAGATGGCGAACGCCGTGCTCGCCCGGGGGCAGGGGGCCAAGGTCATCATCGAGGCGCCGGTGGTCACGGGCCGCAAGGGCGAGTACACGAAGCTCTTCGAAGGCCTGGCCAAGGACGGATTCGTGCGGGTGAGCATCGACGGCGAGATGTACGACATCGAGGACGTGCCGGCCCTGGACAAGAACAGGAAGCACACCATCGACGTGGTGGTGGACCGCATCGTCATCAAGGAGGGCGTGAACCAGCGCCTGGTGGACTCCATCGAGATCGCGTGCAGACTTTCCGAGGGCGTGCTCAAGGTCCGGGAAGCTCACGGGGGCGAGACGGTCTATTCCGAGCACTACAACTGCCCCACCTGCAACATCTCGCTGCCGGAGATATCGCCCCGGATGTTCTCGTTCAACAACCCCCACGGCGCGTGCCCGCGGTGCACGGGCTTAGGCGTGCTCCTCGAGGTCGATCCCGAGCTCGTGGTGCCCAACCCGGGGCTCTCCCTCATGCAGGGCGCGGTGGTGCCCTGGGGCGTGCCGCCGGGCAAGTTCGCCACCCGGCTCATCAGGCACCTGGCGAGGGTCCTGGGCTTCGACCCGGACACCCCGTTCGAAAGGCTCGACGAGGACATTCGACGGGTCATCTTCCACGGCAACGGCATCCGGGGGCCCTGGGGCTCGCCCTTCGAGGGCGTGATCCCGAACCTCCAGAGGAGACTCCAGGAGACCGAGACCGGCGACATCAGGGAGGATGTGTCCCGGTTCCTGGACTACCAGACCTGCCCAGAGTGCCACGGCGCCAGGCTCAAGAAGGAGATGCTCAGCGTCAGGGTCGGTGAGAAGAGCATCTTCGACCTCACAGAGATGAGCGTGGAGGGCCTCCTCCAGTGGTTCGACGGGCTCGCGCTCACCCCCAAGAAGCAGGAGATCGCGGGCCGGCTCATCAAGGAGATCAGGGACCGCCTCGGCTTCCTCACCTCGGTGGGCATCGGCTACCTCACCCTTGCCCGCTCGGCGGGCACCCTGTCCTCGGGCGAGTCGCAGAGGATCAGGCTTGCCACCCAGATCGGATCGGCCCTCATGGGCGTCATGTACATCCTCGACGAGCCCACCATCGGGCTCCACCAGCGGGACAACGACCGGCTCATCAGCACCCTGGTCCACCTGCGGGACCTCGGGAACACTCTCATCGTGGTGGAGCACGACGAGGACACCATCCGCGCCTCGGACTACGTCATCGACATGGGACCCGGAGCGGGAGAGAAGGGCGGCGAGGTCATCTTCGCCGGAACGCCCGAAGAGCTCCTGACCTCCAAGACCTCGCTGACGGGCAAGTACCTCTCGGGGGCGCTCACCGTGCACGAGTCGCCTCACCGGAGGCATGCGCAGCGGGGCAGCCTCTTCATCAAGGGGGCCCATGCCAACAACCTGAAGAACATCGACGTCTCGATCCCCATCGGCCTGTTCACCTGCATCACCGGCGTGTCGGGCTCTGGCAAGTCGAGCCTCATCATCGACACCCTGTACCCCTATCTCACGAAGGCTCTCTCCGGGTCGCGGACCATGCCACACAACGTGGAGGCCATCAGGGGCATCGACCTCATCGACCGGGTCATCAACGTTGACCAGAGCCCCATCGGCAGGACCCCGCGTTCGAACCCTGCCACCTACACCGGCGTGTTCACCCTCATCCGGGAGATCTTCACCATGCTCCCGGACGCCAAGGTCAGGGGGTACAAGCCGGGCAGGTTCTCCTTCAACGTCAAGGGCGGCAGGTGCGAGGCGTGCCAGGGTGACGGGCTCATCAAGATCACCATGCACTTCCTGCCCGACGTCTACGTGGTGTGCGACCAGTGCCAGGGCAGGCGGTTCAACGACGAGACCCTGGAGATCAGGTACAAGGGGCATTCCATCGCCGACGTGCTCGACATGAGCGTGCTCCAGGCCCTCGACCTCTTCGACGCGGTGCCGTCCATCAAGCGCAAGCTCCAGACCCTCGTGGACGTGGGCATGGACTACATCAAGCTCGGCCAGAGCGCCACGACGCTCTCCGGCGGGGAGGCCCAGCGCACCAAGCTCGCCCGGGAGCTTTCGAAGCGCTCCACGGGAAAGACGCTCTACATCCTCGACGAGCCCACCACGGGCCTGCACTTCGAGGACATCTCGAAGCTGCTCAAGGTCCTGCACCGCCTCGTTGACCAGGGCAACACGGTGCTGGTGATCGAGCACAACATGGACATCATCAAGTCCGCGGACCATCTCATCGACCTCGGACCCGAGGGCGGCAACGGCGGCGGCACCGTGGTGGCCACCGGTACGCCGGAGGAGGTGGCCCTGGTGGAGAGCTCGTACACGGGCGTCTACCTCAGGCGCCTCTTCCCGGGGCTCGGCAAAAAGGGGAAGAAGGCCTCGAGAAAGTGACCCCGGCCTGCCGGCAGCCGGTTTCCGATGGCGGGAAAGGCAGTTTCCCCGTGAGATGAGCGACTTGCGCTCAAGCCTGCCCTCCAGGCCCTGTCATGACCATTTTCCGCTAAACTGTTTCCTTTGTTGTGTCGTTAATGCAGATAACACTTTGAATGTGAACCTTATGCACTTGGAATAGGAGGGAAAGATGCCGCAGATACGGGTGGTCGCACACTACACGGACGGGAAGCTTATCAAGGGGTACATCCAGGGGTTCAACGAGAACGCACCCTTCTTCTATGTCCTTCATGACACGGCGCCGGGTTCGAAATCCACGCTCGTGAAGATGAGCGAGATCAAGGCCCTGTTCTTCGTCAAGACCATGGAAGGCAACCGGGACTACCACGAGCGCAAGGAATTCAACGAAGGGGACCGCACCCAGGGGCGCAAGGCCTATGTGGTCTTCAAGGACGGCGAGAAGCTCCAGGGCACGGTCGCAGGCTATGACCGGAACCGCCCCGGGTTCTACCTCATCCCCGCCGACCCCGACAGCAACAACATACGCATCTTCGTGGTCATGAGCTCGGTGAAGGAGTTCCAGTTCCTGCCGGCAGGCCCGTTCACCGCCGCTGCATTAAAGAAATAGGGGCAGAAGTCCGAAAGATCCCACAATATCACAACGCCCACGAGGAGGACGTATGCACATCAAGAGAGTACTGGTTTTCATGGCCCTTGCCTTCGGTCTGCTGCTTCCGGCATGCCGTCACAGCACAACAGACGATGCATCGACGACGGGGGCCACCTTCGTTCCCGCATCCGCTGTCAGGGGATACATACCTTATGAGCAGGCCGATGCACTGACGGCCGATGATGACCTGACCGGAGACATGGACATCTCCTCGACGGGCGAGTTCTCGGTGAGCGAGACCACTGCCGGGATAGTCCTGTCGGGCGAGTATGACGAGGTGGCGCCTGATGGAGCGGAAGTCGCCCCGCCCTGGTATGACATGGCCCTTACCTTCGACTACGATGACCAGGGGTATCTGAGCTCCCAGGTGTTATCCACCGGCGATTATGCCCAGACCACACGGTTGGTCTACACCTTTTCGGACCAGGGCACGTTCACCCGCAAGAGCGTGTTCTTCGCGGATAACGACGATGATCTCCTGGTCGGTCTCATCGTAACCGCAGCCGCCGATGGCGACGCAGAACTCGTCCGCTGGTACAACTACTTCGGGGAGAACATCACCGATCCGGACCACGACGTGACGGGAGACGAGGCCATCGGCTCCTGCCGTGTGTACCGGGACGATGACGGCAACATGATCCAGCAGGTTCTTTACGATCCCAGTGAACCGGATGAGTACGAGGACTGGAACGTGACGGCCATCAACCTCTACGAGTACGACGGCGAGGGCAGGCTCACGAAGATGAGCATGCACGAGTTCGGCGGCGGCTTCGACGGTGATTTCGACAGCCTGAGTCCGGAATCGGCGTCATACCGGCGCGAGTACCGGGGCCTCTACGACGTAAAAGGCAACCTCAAGTACTGGGTCCAGGTCGAACCGGGAGACGATACCTGCGAGGTCTTTATGGTGACCTGGGAGGAGCAGGAATTCTCCACCACGGCAGCCAGGTTCCTGGGCTCTCTGCACTGGTTCGACATGAGGCCGTTTGAGGGATACGGCTCCAGGAGTCTCTACCTCCTGATCTTTCCGAGCTTGGTTGCATAGCAGGGGCGAGGTGTAAGGCACCGCGCCGGGGTCCGTTCGGGCGGGCCCCGGCGTGATGCTCGATGCCGGGACACGGGAAGGTCATTCACGTTCGGGACGAAGCCGGAGCACAGTGCTCACTCGTCCGCCGGCTTGAGCTCGATGACCCTGCAGTGCACCTGGAGCCTGCCGCTCTCCCGGAAATAGTTGAAGCAGGCGCCGTCCCCGTAGGGGTAGCGAACCACCTCGAGCCTGCCTTCGAACACTGCCCCCGGCTTTGCCTGCTCGTACACCCCGGCCTGATCGCGAGGGGTGAGGTCGTTTTCGGCTATGCCCACGAGCTTCCTTTCGGGCGTGTAGAACGTGAACACCACCTTGGGGGGTCGCTCGCCCTCCTTGAGCTCGCCCATGAAGGCTTCGGAGGGAAAGCAGGTGGGCGCGAGGTCGTTGGCGTCCGGGCCGGCCTTCACCAGGCGGCAGCCGGGGCCCGTGCTCACCGTGCTGCCAAGGGCATAGGCCTTCTCGAGCAGTTTGAAGGCCTTCTTCAGGTCCGCCTGCGCACAGATGGAGCAGGGGTCAACGGATGCCTGCGCCATGAGCTTCAACGCCTCTTCCGGGAGCTCGAACGCCCCGGCCCGCCCGCTGGCGCCCATGAGCGCCAGCGAGACTGCGATCAGCATCTTCAGATACATTTTCACTGTCTTGCCTCCTGCCGTGAGAGGTGCCCGGAGATGAACCCGTCGAGGGCGGTCTGAAACGCTTCCCGGGACCTTATGAATCCTGTGTTGTGGTCCCCGCTGATCTGCACAAAGGATCTCGGCGAACCGATGGCGTCGAAGAGCCTCCTAGCGTGGGAAAAGGGGACCACCTCGTCGTCCGGGCTGTGGATCACGAGGACCGGGGCCGCCACCTTCCCGAGGTGCTGCCGGGTGTCGTAGGCGTAGTTTGCCAGAACCCAGGCGGGGGTCCTGAAGAAGCGGTCCGCCACCAGCTCCGGGAGGGAGGTGAAGGTGGACTCGAGGACCACGAGCCCGGCCGGCCTCATTGATGCCGTTTTCGCCGCGATGGGCCCGCCCAGGGACCTGCCCCAGACCACCACCTGCTCCGGGGGGATCTTCCGCACGTTCACGAGGTAGTCCCAGGCAGCGTCCGCGTCCGCGTAGGTCCCCTGTTCGGAGGGTGACCCGTTGCTGCGGCCGTAGCCCCGGTAGTCGAAGAGGAGCAGGTTCAGGCCCAGCTCGTTGATCATGACGACGGAGTCCAGGCAGCTCGAGACGTTGCCGCCGTTCCCGTGGCAGAACAAAACTGTTCCCCGGGGGTTTTCCGAAGGGATCCACCAGCCGGACAGGGTCACCCCGTCCCGGGCGGAGAAGCTCACGTCCTCGTAGGCTAGGCGGGCGTGCTCCGGGGTGTGCCGGATGGCGCCCGTCGGGTGGTAGATGGCCTGTGCAACGCACCCTGTCGCCAGGAGGGCCAGGGTGAGCGACACGACCAAGAATCCGATGTGTCCGTACCACATACCGCCTCTTTTCAGAAATACAGGTTCCACAGCGTCTTGACCTCGGTCTGATAGTATCCGCCTGTCCTGCGGCGCGTCAGGTCAAAGGCAAGCCCCTGCCTCTGGCCCAGGCTCACGCTCGCCTGGAGGGCGGCCTGGACGTCGCCGAAGGTGTCTCCCAGCCCGTACGACATGCCCCTCAGCCAGAGGTGGGCCTTGAAGGGGCCGTGCGTCCTGATGAGCCCGGCCGATCCGCCGATGCCGGCATTGTAGCCGTGCTCCAGCGAGCCGCCCGCGTTGAGCCCGGTTTCCAGCATCATGTACGTCAGGCCCAGCACCCCGTTTCTGAACGCGAAGCCGCCGCCCGGATTGACCCCGTACACCAGACGATCCTTATCGTCACGTTCGGGTATGCGGGTGAGCCCCGTCCATATCTTCCAGGATACAGGGCTGAAAAATGCATCCCTGGGTGTGAGCGACCGGATGTCGATGACGTCGAGGCCGTGCAGGGAGAGCTCGTGTCTCGTGTTCGAGTACCGCAGGGCAATGTCCGTGAAGATGAGCTGGGCCCCTTCCACGAACCCGTCGTCGCTGTCCATGAGGTCATGATAGGCGGGCCTGATCCTGATCTCCTCGAACCCGAGGTTGTCCCGAAGCCCGAACCCGATGGCCAGGCGGTTGGAGAGGTGGCCCCTTACCGGGTTCGCGGGCTCCGGGATGGGGTAGGCCTCCTGCTCCGACTTCCCCAGCGTGCTGCGGGCCTTGAGGATGTTCAGGAGCCTCTGCTGGTAGTCCCTTTGCTCCACGAGCTTCTTCGTGTAGAGGTACTGGAGGTACTCGCCCGCGAGGTCGTAGGTCTCCCTCCGCTCCCCTTACGGGATGTTTCCGTTCGCCGCAGGCCCTTCTGACTCGGAGCCCCTCGCCAGGACGATGGCCGTGCCCCGGCTTTCGGGCGAGACGCGGGAGGCGAGGTATTTGATCTTCGTGGTCCTCGAGGGCCGGTAGACCGCGCCGGTGATGAGCCCCTGGTCCTCGATCATCCGGATGGAGTCAAGCGGGATGAGCCACCCGTGTACCTCGTTCGTGAGCCTTACCGCCGGCCTTGCCGCCTCCAGGAGAGACAGAGAACATTCACTATTTTTTATTATAATATAATAAGATATGTGCAAATATAAGCTTAGCTGTACTGTGTAAATTTTTGAAGACTTCAAGCTCGATGTTCCTTTGTTTTTTTCACCTTTGATATTTGAGGTCATTTCTTAAAAGAGGAGATCTGCCATGACCGAAAAGCTGCTTCTTGCCGCCTACAGATTCGTTCTTATTATTTCCATACTTGCCTTATTTACTGGTTGTGGTGGAGGAGGCGGCGGTGGATCTTCCTCCATTAAACTCACTTCTGAGCTAATAGAAGGAATTCAAAACGCAAGTAACGTCGCAACAAGTTCAATTCAGAACTCAATAGATCGGGTGCGGTACGAGCGGGAGCTGCCCTTCCTGAAGCCGGTGCCGCTTCGCCCGTTCGATACTTCCTACCGGGTGTACCGGAAGGTGCACAAGGACTGGACGGTGCGCTTCGAGGGCAACAGCTACGTGGTCCCTCATACTCTGGTGGGCAAGACCATCGTGCTGCGGGTGAAGGACCAGAGCATGCGGGTGTTCACCGACAACCGGCTCGTCGTCACGTACACGATCCCTGACGGCAGGGGACACCTGGTGCAGGACAAGCGCTTTTACGAGGCCCTGCGCAAGGACATGGCAATGAATGCCCGGAAGTACCATCATGGCAAACCGGCAAAGGGTCGGGCAAAGCTCACCATCTCTCCGGAGAGGCCCTTATACGACATGGACGTGCAGATCAGGCCGCTGTCGGTCTATGACCATGCGGCGGGAGCTTCGCTATGAGCGAGACCCTCGTCTACGAGCGGATCGAGGCCAACCTCACGCGGTTACGGCTGCCGAGGATCAGGGAGGTCCTTGGCCACACCGTCCAATCGGCAGAGGAACAGAAAAAGAGCTATCTCTCCTTCCTCGACGACCTGCTCGAAGAGGAAGTGGCTCAGAAGGAGCAGCGCCGGGTGGAGACCACGCTCAAGATCTCGGGGCTTCCCTTCATCAAGTCCATCGACGAGTTCGACTTCACCTTCCAGCCCGGGCTTGACCGGCAAAAAGTCATGTCGCTCTTCGACCTGACTTTCATCCGGCAAAAGGGCAACGTGGTCTTCTTAGGCCCTCCCGGGGTGGGCAAGACCCACCTGGCCGTTGCGCTGGCGGTGAAGGCGTGCCAGTCGGGTCTGATCGTGTACTTCACCACCATGGAGGACCTCATCAGGAAGCTCAAGAAAGATTACGAGACGGGCCGCTCTGGCAGAGGCAGGAGCTATTACAAATCCGCTCTCGTGGTCGTCGACGAAGTGGGCTATACGCCCATCGACCGGCAGGAATGCAATCTCTTTTACCGCTTCGTCGCCAATCGATATGAGAAGGCCAGCACCATCTTGACCTCCAACAAGGCGTTCACCGACTGGACTGAGCTCTTCCATGACCAGGTCATCGTTACGGCGATCCTTGATCGCCTGCTTCATCACAGCGTCGTTATCAACATCAGAGGCAACAGCTTCCGCCTAAGGGGGAAAATCTCGAAAGACGGGGTCGAGTCACATGGCAGTATCGCGTAAGGGTGGTAAACTTCTCACGCCCAGAATTGGTAAACTTTTACACGCCCATTGACAATAGGCAAAGAGCGGGATGATATTTGCCCAGTTATTCCTCCAGGACGGACTGATTGCCGGATACTTCCCGTCCCACTTGGCAGAAAAGGCTTCCAGGGCCTTTTCTGCCAGCTCGACCTTAGGAGCGTGGTAGATCTCCTTGAGATCAGCCGCTACGGTCTTCCGATCCTTCCAGGGAACGAACTTCAGGGAATGCCTGACCATGTGGCTCATCGGCGCAATTATCCTCTGGCTATGAACTATTCAAACACGCCGTAAAATATCATCCAACCAATGAACCATCTTTCCTGCCTTTGGGTTTTATTGTCTTTGGAAGATAGTATCATCATAAGTGTATTGTTTAAGATCTTTGGTCATATAACTTACCGAACCAGATCCCCACCATAAACTCCCTTCCATAAAAACTTCCCCTATTAACCATGATATACTGTTGCCGTTACTTGCAGCTATAACAATAAGTTCATCAGGAACGTAACTTATATATGGGCCACCAGGATTGATGCTATTCACAATGAACGATTCTTCATTGCAGTCTATTGTGCCTGAATAGAATGGAGCTCCGCCCCAAGTCCCTAGATAGCTGTCTATCGTAAATGATATGTTTCCAGGCCCTATCCATGTTCCATAGGGGAGAGGAACCTCGGGTGGATTGTTGGTGACTTTTATTATTGCCGTACCGCTCTTGGAATTGGACTGACTCGTTGCCTTGATATGGTAGGTTCCTTCATTTGAGGGAGCCGTATAGACACCGGATGTACTTATATTCCCCCCGCCAGACTCAACCACACTCCAGGAAATCGCTTTGTTATCGGTTCCCGGCACATAGGCAACAAAGGTTTTTTTGTCCCCCGGTTTAACCGAGACTGATTGCGGCTTTATGTTGACGGATACGGTAGCGTTCTCATTCTGATTATTATCATCCGGCACATTCTGTCCGTTGGTAGTATCTTCACTGTTGGCGCCATCCTGACCCTTTATGATATCACTACTCTCGCTGTCACCGCCTCCATTGCACGAGATTATCATAGTTGCGAAAAAAATGGCCGTAGCCAACCATACAAAGTTCAGAAATCTATTATGTTTCATAACCAAACTCCTTTCCATCACTTAAATTATTCTGAGTACTACGCCTATCAACGTAAATGTATGATAATCTCTCAAAAATGCTGAGAACTGGCTCAGAGCATCACATGGAGAAGGCTTCCCACAGCAAAATCGGGACTGTCTTCATAAAGGCCCACAGATATGTACGGTGAGATTCGGACTTTACTGTTTAAAATGAAGTTTCCTCCAATGATCAGATCTAGCGTATTTTTTGTTCCTTTCTGAGCTTCTTCGCCCACAAGTTCGACATTCAGATCAAGGCTGTTATTTACTGGTAAACCATAGCCAACCCCGTAGTTAATAAAACTGGTGCCGTCGTAATCTCCTCCTTGTACGCGATAACCGAACTGGCCGTAGAGCAGTCCTGATCCGATTCGACGTTGCATTGGAATGTTGATAAACAAATCTAGACCATCATTGGCATATGGTGCTATGTCGTCAGCACCCCCAAAAGTGATTCCTGACTGTAGGGAGAAGTACTCATTCAGACCCAATTTACCGAAGAGCGTCAGACCCTCCAGCCCAGATTCATCAGGCGCACCGTGGTCATCGGCTGAATTATAACTATAGGCAAAAAACCCGCCCACCTCCGCTGAATCACCCAAGCCATAGCGCAAACCAAGAGGAGCTATTCGAGTATTATCATACTCACGATCCAAGTATTCACGACCCTTCTCATAAGCTAGTCCAGCATCTATTTCCATCTGTCCGCGGGAAAGCATATCAACTCGTTCAATCATTAGTGGCCAAACTTCTGCATAAATAGTGGTCCACCCTATTGTTGCCATAGCAGTTGCTAGTACTACCCTTAAAAACAGATACTTCATTCTAGGAACCTCCGAGTTATTATATATATTATTATTTTATAATTATCATATTATATAAATAAGATAAAGACTTTTGTGACTAAAGATCAAACTTTATTATTGTTCCGGCAATTAAATGCAGAAACATTTGCGCAAGGCCTTAAAGAGAAAATGCAGGCCCAGTTATCTCACAAAGAAGGCTTCCCCCTGAAACACCAGCAGAATCGAGTAGTGTTCCCGGGGGGAGAGATTTTTATCTGGGAAAGTGTGCAATTCCTCGAGAAGTTGAGCATCCTGTGGCCCAAATTACTACTGTCCCAACGTTTAAAGTACAAAAGTCTGTATAGCAATGAGTTGAACTAAGCCGCTAACGCGGAGAGCAAGGCCCGAGCAGAACATCCCGTTTTAGTCCATTGATATTCTTACGTATCTGATCCACGGCGTTATCATATTTCCTTGTTGGATAAAAAATCAGGCAAGGAGGTTAAGATGACGGAACTGCGGGAGAAGATGATACGGGATATGCAGCTCAGGAGGTTTTCGACGCGGACGCAGAACTCGTATGTTTCTGAGGTGAGGCAGTTGGCGGGGCATTACCGCCGCTCTCCGGACAAGATCACGAGTGAAGAGGTCCAGGACTACCTGCTGTATCTGACGAACGTAAAGAGGCTTTCGTGGAGCACGTGCAACCTGGCGGTGTGCGCCTTCCGATTTTTCTATTCCGTGACGCTTGGCAATGAACTCGAGTACCTGGATATCCCGGCCCGGAAGAACCGGGCCCGGCTGCCCGAGGTTTTGAGCAGGGATGACGTTGAGAGTCTTTTTGCCGCGGCCTCCAATCCGAAGCACCGGGTACTCCTCATGACGACCTACTCCGCGGGCTTAAGGGTCAGCGAGGTGGTGTGCCTGAAGCCGGAGCATCTCGACCGGTCCCGCATGACCATCCGCGTCGAGCTGGCAAAGGGCAACAAGGACCGGTACACGCTCCTCTCCCAGAGGCTGCTTTTTGAGCTGGACCGTTACCTCGAGATCTACCGCCCCACTGCCTGGCTGTTCTTTACCGATGATCGTGAGAGGCACATGCATATCTCGACCGCCCAGAAGATCTACACGAAGATCCGGAACAAGGCCGGAGTGACCAGAGGGCGCGGCATCCACACGCTCAGGCACTGCTTTGCCACGCACCTGCTGGAGGCAGGCAACGACCCCCGGACCATCCAGGTGCTCATGGGACACAGCCATATCACGACCACCACGCGCTACCTGCACCTGACCCGAGGCAGGCTCTCTTCGGTTAAGAGCCCGCTCGATCTGACGGAAGGAGCTGCCGCAGGGAGCCTCTCATGCTAGCCGCCGGTCCTGCACGATCGGGCTGCGAGGTGGCAGATATCCTCCGCGCCCATGGCCGGGACTACCAGATGACGCACCCCATGCCTTCTTCTCACACAAGAGAGGTATCCGCTCTGTTAAGCTGCCGCACCGAGGATCTGGGAGGCCGCATCGAGCGGTGCGACCGGTGCGGATTCGAGCGGGCGCTCTACAACTCCTGCAGGAACCGGCACTGCCCGAAGTGCCAGGGGATGGCCAAGGCCCGCTGGCTCGATGCACGCAAGGATGAGCTTCTGCCGGTGGGGTACTTCCACGCGGTCTTCACCCTGCCCCATGAGATCAACCCGGTGGTTCAGTGCAATAAGCGAGAACTCTACTCCCTGCTCTTCAAGACGGTCTCGGAGACGCTGGCGCGGTTCGGGGGCAACAAGAGAAACGGCCTCGGCGGCAAGCTGGGATTCATCCTCATCCTGCACACGTGGAGCCAGGTGCTCCTCGATCATTACCACCTGCACTGCGTGATCCCCGCAGGAGCGCTCTCCCACGACGGTCTCCGCTGGATCGCCGCGCGGAAGCGTTTCCTCTTCCCGGTCAGGGCACTCTCGAAGGTGTTCAGAGGCATGTTCATCGAGCTCCTCGAGCAGGCATACCGTGAGGGCGAGCTGATCTTCCCGGGCGGCACCGCCCATCTCGGCACGCTTCCCGGCTTCAGGAAGCTCGTCGGGAAGCTCAGGTCTTCGTCCTGGGTCGTCTACTCGAAGAAGCCTTTTGCAGGCCCCGAGGCGGTGCTCGACTACCTCGGGCGCTACACCCACCGCGTGGCCATCTCCAACCACCGCCTCATCGGCATGCGCGACGGCAAGGTCTCGTTCTCCTTCAAGGATCGCTCGGAGATGGGCGTCCGCAAGGTCATGGCAATCGATGCCGAAGAGTTCATCCGGCGCTTTCTGCTGCACGTACTGCCCGGGGGGTTCATGCGCATCCGCCACTACGGCTTCCTGGCCAACCGCTCGAAGAAGCAGGACCTGCAGAGGATCAGGGAGATCCTCAGGCGCACCGGCAGGGAGGCGCACGCCCGGGAGGAATCGACTCCTGCGTTGATGCTCCGCCTTACCGGCATTGATGTCACCCAGTGCCCTTCCTGCCGGACAGGGACCATGCATCTTATCGCAGAGATCTCGAATGAAACGGCAGGCAGCCTTCCGCCTGCACCGGGCAGGCCCGCACGGGTGAACTCGTCGTGACAAGCAAAAGACATCTGAATCCCCGTACCATGAATGCTCTGCGCAAGCCCTGTGCAACCGGGGCGGAGGCATCGTGCGCTCTATCCCATGGGAAACCGATGGAAACCAGATCCTCTCGAGTAATTTTCCGCCCTGCTCATACACACAGCAGCGCAGTTTACTCCACTCTGCCCACTAGAAAAGGCGGGGTCGGCCATCCCATACAACAACAGCTCTGCGAGGCGCAGGATACAATACCCATATATGGTTACCCAGTACGGAGAGGCTTAGTCCAACCGTCTTTTATCCATCATCCCGCCGCCTCCTGATTCTACATGCATCTATTATTCTATACTTATTGCGATTCCCCGATCCCCTTGCTATAATTTGCCGGCGGGACAATGGATAAAACACTATACGTTATGGGGTTTAGCGGGGAGAGATGGTTGTAATCGATTTGAAATTAATTTCTAGAGAGGGCCATACTTCTGCATACTTGCAGAAGGAGATGGCTCATGAACTCTGGTCGTACCATATTCTCCCAATTGATGGACTTCTTGCCAATCCACGGTTTTCGCCAATGCATAAATCGTTACAACTGAAACTACAAGATCAAGAACTTCCATGCTGGGATCAGTTCCTTTGCTTGGCATTAGCCCAGTTGACCTACCGGGTGAGTCTGAGAAAGGTTTATACCGTAAACGAAAGATACGATATGGACTTATCTAAATAATCTTGTTCTAACCATATTTATTTGTTATAGGTTTTTTTGATAATGATTAATAAATTGACATTATTTTTGACAGACTTTTAAATTAAAAAGATAATGAATACTTGTATTATTATAAAGTTGAAGGGAGAACCAAGGTACTATCATGGGCTTATGACATGCATATTGATAGGCATCCTTTTCATCTGGCATTTACCCTTGGGCATAGAATAAGAAGCCAAGTACAAAAGAGCATAAGTGTCGGATTGGGCTGAATCAGATTTCGTTCCTTGTCCGACTTACTTGTTTCAAAAAAAATGAGGAGGAGTTAAATGAGAAAAAGAGTATTTTTTTTGTTTTTGCTTCTGGTAGCATTTTCCCTGACAAGTTGCGCAACATCGGTGCCTGTTGGCGGTCTTTACACAGAACTCAAGATGCCTGTCACTGTGACAGGCGAAACTGCAAAGAATTCGAAGGTGGGCACAGCCGAATGCCTAAGTGTTCTTGGCCTCATTGCAATTGGCGATGCAAGCATTCAAACCGCCATGAAGAATGGAAACATCTCAAAGGTAACCCACGTCGACTGGGAAGCGAAGAATATCCTGGGCATTATTGGAAACTACAAGACAATCGTATATGGGCAGTAAGTAAGAGAGGGCGAAAATTCTGTCCTCGACCAAAAATCGAACATACCTGAACTGGGGGGCCTGATTCATGGAAATGTCCAGATAGTGTGCCGGTCACGGAAACCGTCTGGAAGAGAATTCTCTGAATTCGGGACCCCCTACTTATCACTCAAGCCCTTTCCCATACGGTCAATATAAATGGGCGGTGGGACAATCAGGTGGATAAAAATATATGTGTCCTTCTCATATGCTTTTCTTTCCTGAATGGATGCTGCAGCATGATCCACATGGGTTTCAGTCAGGAGATCAACGTAAGCAGCATTCCTTCCGGAGCGGCTGTTCTTATTGACAACCACTACAAGGGAAACACCCCGGTGTTGGTTCTCCTGAAAAGGCGTGATGTGCATCAGATTCTTGTGAAGAAAGATGGCTATCTTCCCTATGAGGTCTCCACAAAAAGGGACCTCAGTTATTGGATTTACGGAAATCTCATATTTGGGGGAACCGTGGGCTTTTTAACTGATGCCATCAGTGGCTCGATGTTCAACGTGAAGCCCGAGGCAATACATGCTGAGTTGGTAGAAGAGGGAACTTCTATTCCCTTCAATCGAATAACAAAATAATAATATTGACAATTATAATAATAAAAATTATAAATAAAATATGAAATCATTCCTGAACACACCCACTAGGGTAATAAGTCAATGAGGAGGAAATAAATGAGGAATAATAGGATCTGGATTCTTTTTTCATTAAGTCTTGCTTTCTTATCACTTGCATCCTGTGCTCCCTTCGCATCAGCCTCATGGAGGCCGGGAGAGGTTGAAACCATTCACAAAGGTATGTCAATAGATCAGGTCCAGAAGCAATTTGGTGCACCTGACAGTAAGTCAACTGATAGCAATGGTGACCAAGTGTGGGAATACCGGAAGGCGTCTTCATCAAGGAAAGGCACAAATGGTTATATAAGGGTCGTAACCTTGAATATGTTGTCAGGAAGTGATAGCTTGTATGTTGATGTTCTCAATATAACTTTTAAAAAGAAAAAAGTTGAAAATTATACCTACAAGGAAAATGTCTTTTACGGCCCCTTCAATTAAAATCTTCCCTCTTTAAAACATCCACTGGAAACCACGGAAGTTGATTTCCAGTAATGGTCATTCTGGCGCCTTCCCTTCTTTAGCGCCTGATATTTCCAGGTAGGATATACGGGTAGGGCTTCCTGAGAACCCTGAGGTGGAGGAAGCGGTCGAGTTTCCTGAGCACGAGGTAGAGCCGCCAGATGAAGGCGTCCTCGCGGTAGTAGGACTTCACCTTCTTGATCGTTATGGGCCTGACGTTCAGGTGGGGGACCTGCTCCGCGAAAAAGCGGTTCGCTTCCTCGATGAAGGGCTCCACGAGGTCGGGCCTGCCCTCCTTGTAGAGGTTCGCGATGATGTCCGAGACCACGAGGTGGTGGTCGTAGTAGCGGCTCACCACGTCCTCGAGGAAGAAAAGCTTGATGAGCCACACGAGGAAGGAGGGGGCGCTCCTCAGGAAGAGGTCCGTGTTGAGCTGCTCCCTTCCTTCGAGCCTGATGAACGGGGTGCTCGTGTCGATGTAGGCCAGGGAGAGGGTGTCCCCGTCCAGGCTCCGGGCGGGAGCGGGGGAGAGGAGGGCCCAGTTCGACAGCTGGGCGTCGCAGGCCACCTCGATGCCTTCATGGGAGGCGTTGAAGTCCCACACCTTCTTCATCTCCTGAAGCACGGCGACGAAGAGCCGCAGGATGGAGGCGTCGTCAAGGGTGTGGAGGAGCTGGTGGCAGATGGAGCCCTCTGCCATCTTCTCCTGCACGCAGTAGATCACGGAGTTGCCCGTTTCGGGGGTGAACCTCACCGTTGCGTGCCAGGGCACGGTGATGCCGATCTCCTCGAGCACCCGGTGGTATTCCCGGAACAGGTCTTCGTACGCGTCCATCTCGGCTGTCGATTGAAAGACCGGGAGCCTCTTGAAGGCCAGGCCCTGCAATGACGGCTCCCCGATCTCGAAGATGGTGCTGATCTCGCCGTAGCCGATGATGCGTGCCGGCATCGCGCTCTTCGAGGGCTCCAGGGGGTTGAGCCCCCCTTCGAACCTGCGCAGGGTGTCGATGTCGAGGACGCGGTCCGTCATGGCGTGCCTCATGATGCCAGGCCGAGAAAGCGCTTCGTGTCGTCGAGGGCGCGGTCGACCCGCCCGATGATCTCGAGGGCGAGGTCCTCGTCGATGATGAGCGGCGGGAGGAGCTGGCTCACCCGGGTGTCGTTGTTGGCGTACACCGAGAGCACGCCGTTGTCGTAGCAGGCTTTC